>Ga0213875_10000386_pt1 | contig 39534 bp, 38 predicted proteins | sample BarmaccomBMRX_R8_FD_160105 | JGI IMG/M metagenome (GOLD analysis project Ga0213875, IMG submission 160105) | Root-associated microbial communities from Barbacenia macrantha in rupestrian grasslands, the National Park of Serra do Cipo, Brazil - RX_R8 | ecosystem: Host-associated > Plants > Roots...
CACGCCCGCGTACCGTCCCGCACCTGCACGCGGCCGGACCAGCGCTCGCGTCTGAGCCGGCGCCCGGCCCGCGCATGCCCGCGTACCGTCCCGCACCTGCACGCGGCCAGACCAGCGCTCGCGCCTGAGCCGGCGCCCGGCCCGCGCATGCCCGCGTACCGTCCCGCACCTGCACGCGGCCAGACCAGCGCTCGCGTCTGAGCCGGCGCCCCCGCGCTCGCGCCCCGTGCCGCGCCCGCCCGCCGTCCGGCCCCCGGCCCGCAATACGCGTAACTTTCGCCAAGCCGCGCAGACGCGCCCGCGGCGCATCCCGAGAATTCTGCCTGGTAGCGGCGTCGCGGACAGCAACCGGGCGCCCGTCCCGCAGGTCACCCCTTGATTCGGGAATTGTTAACGCTCACAATAACGGCACTCCCTCACCCGCCCACCTCGGCCGTTTCCGCTGACGCCAGAAGTTGTGAACGCTAACATCCCGGCCGCCCTCAGCAGGGATGGCTTCCCATGAGCAGAAAGGCAGGTTCAACGATGACCCTCCGGTCCCGACTCAGGCGCGCGAGAAAGGCGCTGCTGCTGGCGGGCGCGGCGCTCGCTCTCACCGCGGGAGCGCTGGCAAGCGCCGCCAGCACCGCCACGCCGGCCTCGGCGGCGTCGCTGCCGTGCGACATCTACGCCTCCGGCGGCACGCCGTGCGTCGCCGCGCACAGCACCACCCGGGCGCTGTACGGGTCCTACAACGGCCCGCTGTACCAGGTGCGGCGCTCCTCCGACGGCGCCACCGCCAGCATCAGCCCGCTGTCCGCGGGCGGCGTCGCCAACGCCGCCGCGCAGGACTCCTTCTGCGCGGGCACCACCTGTGTCATCACCGAGATCTACGACCAGTCCGGGCACGGCAACAACCTCACCCAGGCACCCGGCGGCGGGGCCGCCGGCGGCCCGGACAACCTCGCCGACGCCACCGCGGCGCCGGTCACGGTCGGCGGCCACCAGGCCTACGGCGTCTACGTGGCCCCGGGCACCGGGTACCGCGATGATGCCACCTCCGGCATCGCAACCGGCGACCAGCCGGAGGGGGAGTACGCGATCTTCGACGGCACGCACTACAACGGCGGCTGCTGCTTCGACTACGGCAACGCCGAGACCAACAACAACGACAACGGCAACGGGCACATGGAGGCCATCTACTTCGGCACCATCAAGGTCTGGGGCTACGGCACCGGCAGCGGCCCGTGGATCATGGCGGACATGGAAAACGGCCTGTATTCGGGGGTGAACGCGGGCTACAACGCCAACGACCCGACGACCAGCTACCGGTTCACCACCGCGATGATCGAGGGCGAGCCGGGCCAGTGGGCGATCCTGGGCGGCAACGCCCAGTCCGGCGGCCTGTCCACGGACTACAGCGGGCCGCGGCCCAACGTGGCCGGGTACAACCCGATGCACAAGGAAGGCGCGATCATCTTGGGCATCGGCGGCGACAACAGCAACGGCTCGGCCGGCACCTTCTATGAAGGCGTGATGACCTCCGGCTACCCCTCAGCCGCCACCGAGAACGCCGTCCAGGCCAGCATCGTCGCGGCCGGTTACGCGCCTTCCTCCGGAGGCGGCGGAGGCGGCGGAGGCGGCGGCGGGACGACCGGGCCGATCGTGTCCGGGGTGAACGGCTCCGACTGCGTCGACCTCGCCAATGCCAGCGCCACCAACGGCAACAAGGTGCAGCTCTATACCTGTGACAACGTGCCGGCGGCGCAGAGCTGGACGCTGGCCAGCGACGGCAGCGTCCAGATCGACGGCGGCTGCATGGACATCACCGGCGCCAACTACAGCAACGGCACCCCCATCCAGTGGTACAGCTGCTGGGGCGGCGCCAACCAGAAGTGGCAGTCGGTGAACGGGCAGCTGGTCAACCCGGCCTCCGGTAAATGCCTCGACGACCCCGGCTTCAACACCGCGAACGGGACCCAGCTCATCCTGTGGTCCTGCAACGGCGGCGCCAACCAGCGGTGGAGGGTGCCCTAGCTGAGACAGCCGCTGGCCGGGCGGGACACCACGTCACGCGGCAGGAACGGCCACTCCCGCCGCCGGGCAGGCGTAACCGGGATCGGCGGCCTGCACGAGCACGCCGCCCGGCACCGCCACCGGCGGCACCTGCACCAGGGTGGGCAGATCGACGCGCCAGTCGGGCTGACCCGAACCCGCGTGGAAGGCCAGCAGCGGAGCCGTCCCGCCCGGCCTGTCCGAGCTGGTCTGCACGATGGCCCGGATGCCGATGCCGAGCACGGGCTGGGGCCCGAACGGCTGAGCGGCGAGCGTACGGACCCAGCGCAGCGCGCCGTTCGCCGCGACGCGGTCGGTGATCCGCGGCGCCGGATAATCCGTGGCGCCGCCCTCCAGCAGGTAGACATCCGTCGCGGTGACGAGCGGCCCGCTGTCCTGTGCGATGAACGTGGTGGCGTGCCAGCGCACCCGTCCGGTGGCCGGGTCGATGAGGTACAGCCGCCGGTCGGCGTACGTCGTCACCGCCAGCCCGGCCCGGCCGGCGCCGAGCACCGTCACCGGCGTGCCTGCGTCGAACCGCCAGGCCACCCGGCCGGTCGCCGGGCTGACCGCGGTCAGCGCGGTCGGTTCACCGGGTCCCTCCGCTCCGCTGGTCACCAGCATCAGCCCGGCGGCCCCCTGGAGCACCGGGTCCGAAGGCGCGCCGGACAGCGTCCACCGCACCCGGCCGTTCCGGTCGTCGTAACCGGTGAGGCGGCCGCCAGCACCGGCGATCACGGTGCCGCCGATCGCGGCCGGCCCCCGTGACCGCCCGGCCGGCTGCGCCCAGCGCACCCGCCCGGTGCCGAGGTCGGCCACCTGAACCCGGCCGTTCCCCCCGATCATGGCCAGCCCACCGTCCGCGGTGGGCGCCAGGTCGCCGTACAGCCCCTGCGCGGGCAGGCGCACCGTCCACCGCACCCGGCCGGTGGCGGCGTCCAGCCCGGTGAGCCGCGCATGGGTGCTCACCTGATCGGTGAGCACGGCCACGGTTCCGCGCCAGGGCCACATGCCGTACACGGTCTGGCCGCCGGCCCAGGACCACAGCTCGTGACCGTCGGCGAGCCGTAGCATGTGCACCACGCCGTCCTGGGCGAACAGCGCCAACCCCCCGGTCACGACGGGAGGCAGCTGGCTCACCGAGTTCGAGCCGAACGTGGGCAGCCGCACCTGCCAGCGGACGTGGCCGTCGGTGCTGATCTCGGTGGCCCACGCGTGCCGCGCCGGCACCGGCCCGCCGCATCCCGGCGGCGGCGCGGTGCGCCACGGGCGGGCCGAACTCCCTGGCGCGGCACCGGCACGGGGGGCGCCGGCGTGGGTGGTACCGCATGCCGCCACGCCCAGCGAGCAGACGGCAAGAAGCGGAACACCGTACCGCGCCGTGAAACCTCTGAATGTTCTGGTCCCCATACCCTATAGATGCGCCGAAGGGCCTCCCCGGTTCCGTACGGCATGAAGGTGTCATCGGGCCGGCCATAGCGGGCTCGCGGCCGCATCCATGCTCGCGCCCTGCCGCCCGGCGAATCCCGGCGGCAAAATTTCTGGCGGTCAGCACTTGCAGCTTTGGTGATAAAGGTTAGCATCCGGTTGTGGATGTCTGAATGTTAGCGCTAACAACCCCAGGCTCTTGTGCAGCAGGCGCACCGCGGAACTCGTGCGCACCCGACACCACCGGGAGATGAGACAGTGAGCGAGCAGGGACTCACCAGGCGTTCGGTACTGCGCGGCACGGCGCTCGGCATTCTCGGCGCGGCGGCGCTGCCGGCGGCCGAGTCCGTCAGGGCTCCCGCGGCGAGGGCGGCCACCGCGCCGCTGACCCTGACGGTGGACACCGCTCACCCGGGTCACGCGGTCAGCCCGGACCTGTACGGCATCTTCTTCGAGGAGATCAACTACGGCGGCGTCGGCGGGCTGTACGCGGAGCTGATCCGCAACCGGGCGTTCATGGACCCGGCGACCCCGGTGCGGTGGTACGCGCCCGCCGACATCCCGCGGGTGCCCGGCAAGTTCGGCACCGCCCTGCAGCTGGGCGGCGGCAGCCAGGTGCAGTACGTGCTGCTGCCGCAGGGCATCGTCAGCGGGCTCACCGACTTCACCGTCGCGGCGTGGGTGAACCCGTCCTCGCTCGCCACCTGGTCGCGGGTGTTCGACTTCGGCGACGGCGAGAACATCTACATGTTCATGACCGTCGCGGCCGGCGGAACCGGCAACCCCCGGTTCGCCCTCACGGTGAACAGCAACGGAAACGAACAGCAGCTGAACGCGCCGTCGCCGCTCCCGCTGAACGCCTGGAGTCACCTGGCCGTCACCCTGTCGGGCACCACGGGGACCCTGTACGTCAACGGCGTGGCGGTGGCCACGAACACCGCGATGACGCTCAACCCCACCAGCCTGGGCCCGACGACGCAGAACTACATCGGCAAGTCACAGTGGCCCGACCCCTACCTGAACGGGACCGTCGACGAGTTCCAGATCTACAGCAGGGCGCTGACCGCCGCCGAGGTCGGCTCGCTGCTGACCTCCGCCGGCGGCTCGGCGGGCGGCGGCGACGTCGCCTGGTACCGGTTCGACGAGGCCAGGGGCGACGTCGCGGCCGACTCCTCCGGCCACAACCGGAACGCGGCGATCAAGCTCGTCGCCACCGACTGGACGCCGGTCGCGGACGGCGGCGCCGGGGTGACCGCGGTGCTGGACACCAGCGCGCCGCTGAACGACGAGCTGACCAGGTCGCTGCGGCTCGACGTGCGGTCCCTCCGGGCCGGCCAGCGGGCCGGCATGGCGAACGGCGGCTACTTCGGCGTGCCGGTCGTTCCCGGCCGGACCTACCGGGTGTCCTTCTTCGCCAGGGCCAGCGAGGATTTCGGCGGGCCGCTCACCGTCAGCCTCGAGTCACAGGACGGATCGCGGGCCTACGCCTCCGCCCAGGTGCACGACCTGGACTCGAGCTGGAAGCGGTTCACGACCACGCTCCGGGTGCCGCGCGGGGTCACGGCGTCAACGGGCAACCGGTTCGTCATCGGCATCGACAACCGCGGCGCCCATCCCGCCCGCGTGCCGGACGGCGCGTCGCTCTGGCTGCAGGTGGTGTCCCTGTTCCCGCCCACCTACAAGAACCGGCGGAACGGGCTGCGCCCGGACCTGGTGGAGCTGCTCGAGGACATACACCCCAAGATCATCCGCTTCCCCGGCGGCAACTACCTCGAGGGAAGCACGATCGACACGCGCTGGAACTGGAAGCAGACGATCGGCCCGGTCTGGGAACGTCCCGGGCACCTGAACTCCGCCTGGGGCTACTGGTCCGACGACGGGCTCGGCCTGCTGGAATTCCTCCAGCTCGCCGAGGATCTCGGTGCCACGCCGGTCATCGGAACGTGGGCCGGGTACACCCTGAACGGCACCGTGGTGCCCCAGGCCAGCCTGGGGCCGTACGTCCAGGACGCGCTCGACCTGATCGAGTACGTGACCGGCCCCGTCACGTCCACCTGGGGGGCGCGGCGGGCCGCCGACGGGCACCCGGAACCGTTCCCCGTCCCCTACCTGGAGATCGGCAACGAGGACTTCTTCGACAGCACCGGCAGCTACAACGCCTACCGTTACCCGATGTTCTACGACGCCATCAAGGGCGCCTACCCCCAGGTCAAGCTCATCGCCACCACCCCGGTGACCAGCCGCCCGATGGACATCATCGACCAGCACTACTACAGCGACGCGTCGTTCTTCGAGCAGGCGTCCACCATGTACGACAACTACGACCGCAGCGGCCCGCTGGTGTTCGTGGGCGAGTACGCGGCAACGGCAGGCGCGGGATCGCTGCCGACCGGCCTGCTCGGCAACTCCATCGGCGAGGCCGCGTTCATGACCGGAATAGAGCGCAACTCCGACATCGTCCACATGAGCTCCTACGCCCCGCTGTTCGCCAACGTCGGCCACACCCAGTGGAACCCCGACCTGATCGGCTTCGACCAGATCCGCAGCTTCGGCTCGACCTCGTACTGGGTCCAGCGGATGTTCGCCAGCAACGTCGGCGACAAGGTCCTCCCGGTCACCGCCAGCGCCACCGGCCTGTACTGCTCGGCGACCATCGACAGCCGCTCCGGCCGTGTCTACCTGAAGATCGTCAACCCGGCCACGCGGAGCGTGCCCGTCCAGCTGACGTTCACCGGCCGGAAGGCCGCGGGCGCGGGCATCGAGGTGCTCACCGGCGACCCGCAGGCCGGCAACACTCTGGCCAGCCCGGACGCGATCGTGCCCAGCCGCTCAGCCCTGCACGGCGCGGGCGGCGTCTTCGGCTACCAGGTGCCCCCCAGCTCGCTCACCGTCGTGACCCTGGGCAGGCGATAACACCCGCCCGCCGGGAAAAGCCGGGGCCCGCACGGGGCACCACGTCCCGTTCGGCTTGATCAAATGGTTTTTCCGAACGGGCGGTGGCCGCACCCTTCGCACTCACGGCGCCACGTCCATGCGTGGCGGGCGCCGGAAGGCTTGTCACGGCCAGCGCACGGTGAATCCCGCGCTGACCGGTGCGGCGCTGCCCGCGCTGGCCGTGACCGTGCCGTGGTAGGTGCCGCGGTGCGCGTAGGTGTGCTGGCCGAAGATGACGTACAGGCTGTTCACATGGGTGCCGGTGGCATTGGTGCCGGTCACGTCGCCGGTCGTGCTGCTCCCGTCGCCCCAGTTGATCGTGCACCCGATGCCGAGCGAGGGATCGCACATGGTGAGCGTGCTGGCCGGGAAGCCCGGTGCCGACAGCGTGGCGAGGGGCCCGTCCACCTGGCCGCGGGCGCTGGCGGTGACCGTGGTTCCCGTGATGTCCAGCGACCACGGCACCTCGGTGGAGGGGTAGAAGTTCACCCTGCCCGCCTGGAGGCGGGCGCCCTGCGCGGCCAGGCGCCGCAGGAAATCGCGGTACGCGGGGCTGGCGGCGGTCCGCCGGGCGGGCGGCGACCAGGCGACTTCCGCCACGGCGAGCAGCCGCGGGAACACCATGTAGTCGACGTCGGACAGGTTCGGGACGGTCTCGCCCCACATGTCGCCTTCCACGCCGATGACGTTGCGGTCGGTGACGCCGCTGACGAACGTGCCGGGATCCCAGTCGTAGGCGCTGTCGGTGTCGCAGCCCTGCGGGCAGGCCCAGTTCATTCCCAGCGACGGTGGCACGCTGGACTGGGCGGTCACGACGTACTTCTGGTCGAGGTAGGTGTGGTTGGCGGGCGCCATCACGATCTTCATGTGCTTGGCGACGGCCTCGCGGCCGGTCTCCGTTCCCGGCGCACTGCCCGCGGCGGGCTGCCAGTACTCGGCGACCGAGCCCGCCGGCGGCCTGGTTCCCTGGCCGGCGATGTCCGCCCAGCCCATGACGGTCTTGTGGTGCCCGGTGACGATGCCCGTTTCCCTGTTGATGAACGCGGCGTACCGCGACGCGCTGAGCAGCGACGCGGGCACCTCGTCACCGCCGAGGTCGTAGTACGGGCCGGGGGTGGCGGCGGTGAGCTGGCCGATGATTGCCCTCATGATCGCCCAGGTGTCCGGGCTGCCCGGGCACAGCGCGCTGTAGCCGACGTCCTCGGTGTAGTCCCATCGCGGCGGGTTGTTCTGGCTGCAGTTGATGCCGTGCGGGCTGGCCGGCAGCGCCGGGTTACGGGTGTCACCGTACTCGGACATGATGATGGCGTTGTTGTGGCCGGGTGAGTCGACTTCGGGTACGACGGTGATGAAGTGCGCCGCCGCGTCGGCCACCACGGCCCTGTACTGAGCCTGCGTCCAGAAGCCGCCGGGGTCCACCAGCCTGCCGCCGGTCCCGACCGAGCCGGTGCTGCCGATGCTGGTCAGCCTCGGGAAGCCGTTGATCGCGAGCCGGAAGCCCTGGTCGTCGCTCAGATGCAGGTGAAATACGTCGATCTTGTACGCGGCGACCTGGCTGATGAGCTTCTCCACCGCGGACGGGGACTCGTAGTGCCGTGCTATGTCGAGCAGCACGCCCCGGTAGCCGTAGCGGGGATAGTCGGTGATGCGGACCGCCGGCGCCGTCCACGGCCCCGGCAGAACCGCCGGGCTGCTGATCCAGGCGGGCAGCAGCTGGCGGAACGTCTGTATGCCGTCGTACAGCCCGTGTGCGGCCGGCGCCTCGATCGTCGCGCTCGACGCCGTGGTGTCGAGCTGGTAGCCCTCGGCCTGCTGGCCGGCTCTGAGCGTCCCGGGATCGCCGATCTTCAGCACGACATCGCCCGGCCGCGGCGTGCCGGTGACCGTGGGCAGCCGGTAGCCGGTCGCCGGGCGCAGATAGGCGGCCAGGTCGGCGGCGACGGACAGTTCGGCGGAGGCCTGGGCGCCGGGCGCCGCCACGATCCGGGCACCCCGGGTGAGCGTGAACCGGCCGCTTCCGGCGGTCGCGGACGCCGGCTTCGGCACGACGGACAGGCTGACCGCCGCGGCGGCCGCCGTCCGGCCGTCCGCCGTCAGGCCGGGCGCTGTCCGGCCGGGCGCCGCGCTGGCGGTCATGCCGCCCGCGGCGGTGACCGCGCCCATCACCAGTGCCGTTGAGACGAGCGTCGCGGGGAGAAACAAGCTTCGTTGCATGTCGGCTGCCTCGGTGCGTCAGGGCCGGCGCAACCGGCCGCGCCAGGCCAGGGCAAGGCGGACGCTACCGGCGCGGGCGACACGGGTCAAGCCCGTACCAGGAGGTACCCGAAGCGATCGTGCTGGTCGTGCCCGGCTCGTTCTGCCGGGCCTGCATCGCGCCGGTGCCAATTGCCACTACAGTCCCATCCTCACCACACCTCGAGTACCTTAAGCACCAGCGCCCCATGATCGCGGAAACGTGAGGTCGTATGCGACCCCTAGATCGCCGTGATCATGGTTGGGCCTTGCTGGTGGCCGTGATCGCGGAAACGCGGGGGCGCATTCGGGAGCGGGCACTCCCGCTGCCGTGAGCCTCACGGTATTGATCGCATACAGCAAAACGCCGATAATGCTGTCATTACGGTGGGGCGCTGATAGACATAGAGATCTGGCGGCCATAAACGATCATGGCTGCATCCGGCCGGTGAATATCCGCGACGAGCCGCAGGCAAGGGTGCCGTGTCACGTAAGCGCCATAACCAGGCCGCACGGCCTGCCAACCGGAATGATTTTGATCATGGTGCGCGGAAGCGGCGTGGCTCACCGCGAGCCAGACGTCAGGCCGAACCGCGGTCGTGGTGGGCGCGAGCCCGGGTAAAGGCCGCGGGTGTCATGGGCGCGGCAGCGCTGGCCGCCGTGACGGCGTGGCTCACCGGCGGGCTGAACTGGCTGGCAGGTAAGGCGGTACCGCACCGAACTGAGCCGCTGGTGAGCGTGGCCGGGGGCCGCGTCCCGCACTCACTCGTAACAGGGGGCCGTCGCTATTCCGTTTCGCAGGCCGCGGCGGCCGGGCTCATGCTGGATCCCGCGGGTGACGGAGGCTGCGGGCCTATGGTCGTCAACGTTCCACCCGGGCGGCTCCGGCCGCCGGCGCCCCCCGCGGACGGCGCCGCGGCCGCGGCGCAGGAAGACGTCCAGTACGATAACGAGGCCGATCCCGACTCGACCGCCCTCGGGCTGGTGGTCCAGGCGAGCCCGGGTCACACCGCCATCCTTTACGACATCCGGATCAAAGTCATCCGCCGGCTGCCCGCACCTGCGCGGGACGCCGCGACAGTGGTGAAACTCGAGACGCCGGCCGGATGCGGCGGAGTTGTTCTGGCGCACGTGTTCCGTGCGTCACTCGATGACCAGGTTCCGCACGTGGTGCCTGATAAGGGCGAGCATACTAATTTTCCTTATTCCGTGTCCGAGAACGACCCGCAGGAATTCGAGATAACCGTCGCATCCAGGCATTGCGATTGCACCTGGGTGCCAGAACTGGTGTGGAGCGTTGACGGGCATATGGGAGTCACTGACTATGAGCAGCCGCCCGCCTTCGGGCCCGCCGTGGCCAGCCCATATCACACCGAGCCGTCCACCGGATACGCCCGGATCGCCTGGTCGGACAAGGCTTCCTCCGGACGCGAGTGGGTTCGGGTGCCGTTCGGCAACGGCTGACTACATTAGGACGCCCGCACAGATTCAGCTCAGCCGCCGGCGAGGGTCGGCTCGCGGCGGGACATCGCGCGGAACGGGATCATGACGGCGCCCGCGGTGAGCGCGGCCACCGCCGCGGCGAGCCCGGCGGCGGGAGCGAGCGGAATGAACGGGGCCCAGGAACCGGTGGCGGCCCTGGTGACCGTGAGCAGCGTGACCGCGCCGGCGCCCACGCCCGCGGCCAGCCCCGTCACGGTGACGAACAGCGCGTGCCAGCCGAACACGGCGGCCGCCTGGCCGCGGGTCGCGCCGACGCGGCCGAGCAGCCGCAGCACGCGCCGCCGCTCAACGGTGGCCACAACCAGGGTGTTCACCAGCGCGACGGCCGCCAGCGAGGCGACCACGCCGAGGATGAGGTCATCGCCGAAGCTGTTCTGGCCGGCGGCCTGCTCGGACTGAGCGTTGGCGACGCTTCGGCTGGCCACGCGCAGCCCGGGGTGGTGGGCGATCAGCGCGGCGAGTTCCGCGGGTGTGCCGCCGCTGACCAGGATCTGCGTGAAGCCGGGCGGCGCGCCGGTGTGACCCGCCGCCACCGCCGCCGGGATCAGCACGTCGCCGAACGCCAGCGAGCGGGCGTAGATGGCGCTGACCGTGGCCCGGTACGGCGTGCCGTCCGGCAGGTACACGGTGACCCGCGATCCGGTGTGCACGCCCAGCACCCCCGGACCCGCCTCCAGCACGCTCACCGCGATCTGCCCGGGACGGGGCGCCGCGAGGCCGCCGGCGGTCACGCCGAGGTCCAGCACCCGGCCGAGCGGGCCACCCGCGACGGCCTCGCCGGAGACCTGTTCCAGGTCCGGGTCGGTCGCCGCCACGCTGACCGGCGCCACCCCGGCCGCGGCGCGCACCCCGGGCAGCGCACGTACCTGCCGCAGGGTCGCGGCGGTGAGGTTCGCCCCCGAGATCACGTGACCGGCCGTCATGGTGCTCGTCGCCTGGGCGGCGGTGGCGCGGCCGATGGAGGCGTTGGCGAAGTAGACGCTGCCCACCAGGGCGACCGCCATGGCCACCGGTATCACGGCCGAGGCCGTACGGCGCGGCTGGGCGGAGATGGCGGCCAGCGCGAGCCTGGCCGACGGCCCCCCGGCGGCCCGCAGCGGCCTGGCGAGCCAGGCCGCGAACGCCACCAGGACCGGGCCGAGCAGGGCCACGGACAGCATGCACACCAGCAGCAGCGGGAACGCCAGCGCGAGCTGGCCGGCGGGGCTCTTCTGGCCGAGCGTGAGCGCCGTCAGGGTTCCCGCGCCGCCCGCCGCGGCGAGGCCGAGCGCTACCCGGACCGGGTGCGGCCACTTGCGTTCGGCGGCGGTCTCGCGCAGCGCCTGCGCGGGCGACGTCCGGCCCGCGCGGCGCGCGGCGATCTGCCCGCTCAGCGCGGCAACGATGGCGCTCGTGCCGCAGGCGATAGCCAGCAGCCATGGGCTCAGCCACGCGGCGGACCCAGCGGGCAGCATCTGGTGCGCGGCCAGCGCGTGTGCGCCCAGCGCTCCCAGGGCGGCGCCGGGCAGGCAGCCGAGCGCGCCGCCGGCCACGCCGCACACGGCCAGCTCGGCGAGGATCGCCCGCCGGACCTGGCCGCGGGTAGCGCCGACCGCGCGCAGCAGCGCGAACCTGCGCCTGCGCAGGTTCACCGCCAGCGCGGTCGTGGCGGCCAGCACGAACAGGGAGATCATCACGATCGGGGGTATCAGCGCCTCGGCCAGCGCCCGGCCGTTGGCCCGCTCGACCGCCACGTTCAGGTTCGCGACGTAGCCGCGGGCCGCGCCGGTCGCGATCGTGTAGCCCTGGCCTCCGTGCAGGGCCGCACGGATCCGCCGGGCGAGCACGTCCGCGGGAACGCCGCGCTTCGCGGCGACCGCGACCACGTCCGTGTCACCGGGCCGCACCGCCCCGCCGGCGAAGCCGGACTCACCGGTCGCGGTGGCCACGCCGGGTACCTGGGCTAGCTGCCGGTCCAGTGAGGAGGGCACTCCCCGGTAGGCCGGCAGCGGAACGCTCTCCCGCTGGGCGTCCTGCCCGCCGCCGAGGGTGAGGGTGAGGCTGGTGTCGCCCGCCACCACGACGCTGGCGGCGGCGAGCCGCCCCGCCGGCGCCGGGGTGTGCGCGCCCACGAGCGATATCGCGGCGACGCTCAGCGTGGCCGCGACGGCCGACGCGACCACGGTGCCGACCAGCGGGCCGGGGCCGCGGCGGATCCCGGCGAGCATCCAGCCCCGCATCAGTAACGCCCCCGCCCGGCCCGCTCGCCGAGGACGGCCAGGTCGCCCCGCCCGGTCTGCCCGGCCCGCTCGCCCAGCTCGTGCAGCAGACGGGCCACCACCGTCGGCTCCGGACCATCCACCACGCGGTCCACCCGGCCCGCGTGCAGGAACACCGCCCGGTCGCAGAACCGCGTCACCTGCGGGTCGTGGGTGACGATCACGACCGTCGTCCCGTCCGCGGCCTCCCGCAGCAGGCGCAGCACCCCGGCCGCCATGTGCGGGTCCAGCGCTCCCGTCGGCTCGTCGGCGAAGACCACGTCCGGTCGCGTGATCAGCGCGCGGGCAATCGCCACCCGCTGCTGCTGGCCCCCGGACAGCTCGGCCGGCAGCCTCCTGAGCTGCCCGCCGCCCAGTCCCACCCGGGCGGCCGCGAGCTCGATGTCCACCCGGTCCGCGGGGCGGTGGTCCAGCCGGAGGGGAAGCGCGATGTTCTCCGCGACAGTCAGCTCCGGCAGCAGGTTGAGATCCTGGAACACGAAGCCCACACGCCGCCGCCGCAGCACCGCCTGCCGGCGGTGGGAGAGCCGGGCCAGCTCGGCACCGCACAGGCGCACTGTGCCTGAGGATGGGCGCTCAAGCCCGGCCGCGCACTGCAGCAGCGTCGATTTGCCGGACCCGGAAACGCCGAGCACCGCGGTGAACGAACCGGCGGCGAACGACATCGACACCCGGTCAAGCGCCGGGACCGCGCCCCGGCCCCGCCCGTAGCGCTTCGTCACGTCCTCCAGAGCCACCGGGGCAGCCGTGACTGAGGTTACTGCTGTGTCTACAGCGATTTGTGCGACCATATATTTCAGCGTGCCAGTCGCGCCAGCCCGGACCAATCCGGCCGCCCGACGGGTTTCTGGTGGGGTTTACCCCCGGACAGCCGCGCCTGCGCCCGCGGCGGCTCAGCCGGATGTGACTTTGTAGCGAAGGTGGCCATTTTGCAGGTACTCGGCCACAGGCCATCAATATGAAACGGCGACTCGGCGCGTCTGGCCAGTGGTGCTCGTTGCGTGTGCATCGCACTCAGATCGCCCTATTCTGCGGGCTCGGACTGGCGGGGCTGGTATATCGGCGCGTGCTCAGGATTACGCCGGAGCCGTGCGCGAGTTCGACGGATATGAGCTCGGGTGCGGTGAGCAGTTCCTGGCGGACCCGGCTCTGCTCGGCTCGCTGCGTGCCGGGCCAGTCCGGCATCGGAGTCGTGTCGTCGACGACGAGCATGCCGTGCGGGCCGAGCGCGGCGACCGTACGGTCGAGGCCATGCCATTTACCGCCGGGCGCGTCCGCGAAGATGAGGTCGTAGCTGCCGCCTTCGGCGAGCAATCCGAGTGCGTCGCCATGGCGCAGGCTGACGAAGGAGGGCCACTCGCCGCGCGCGGCCAGACCCGCCATCCGGCGGTCGCTTTCCACCGTTGTCACGGCCACATCGGTTCTTGGCAGCAGTCCGGAGGCTATCCAGGCGGTTCCCACGCCGGCCCCGGTACCGAGCTCCAGTACGTTCGTCCGGGCGGGCAGGTGCGCGGCCAGGACAGCTAGCAGCCGCCCGGTGGCGGGGTCGCAGGACATCGGGAAGCCAGCTTCGCGGGCCCGGCTTGCAGCAGCCGCTACTAGCGGCGGCATCGGCTCGTGGCCAGTCATGGGTCAGTCCTCCCGTCGGGCGGCATTATCCGTTGATGTCCCGGCCGGCGGTGCTGTCGACGTGGGCGGGGATGTCGCCGTCGTGGCGGTCACCCGTCGTCAGCGTCCCGGACGGCTCGAACATCAGGATGGAGCCGCCGGGCGATGACGGCTTGTGCTCGGTGCCCTTTGGGACCACGAAAATTTCTCCCGGGCGCAGGCTGACGGTCCGCTCGCGGTCGCCGCTGCGGAGGGCGATGTCGAACTGGCCGTCGAGTACCAGGAAGAACTCATCGGTGTGATCGTGCACGTGCCAGATATGCTCGCCCTGGACATGGGCGATCCGGATGTCGTAGTCGTTGACCCGGCCGACGATCCGCGGGCTGTAGACGTCGCTGAAGGCGGCCAAAGCCTGGCTCAGGCTGACGGGCGTGTCTGTCATGCACCTAATAGTCCGCGGCTGCAGGATCCGGGTCTTGTACGATCTTGACGTGGACGCGGAGCTGCGAGGGTGCTGCCACGTTGAGGCGTGGGCGCCGCAGGTGCCGGGGATCCGCGAGGTGTTCCACGCCCGCCTGGTGGACTACGCTTATCCGCCGCACTGCCACGAGACCTGGGCAGTCCTCATCATCGACGAGGGCGCGATCCGCTACGACCTTGACCGCCGCCGCTGCGGAGCAGCGGGCCAGGCCGTGGCAATCCTGCCGCCCGGAGTGACACACGACGGCCGCCCCGCACCCGGTGCCAGCGGATTCCGCAAGCGCGAGCTCTACCTGGACAGGACCTTCTTCCCGGCCGGGCTGACCGGCGCCGCGGTCGACCACACCAGCCTCAGCGACCCGCCGCTGCGGGCCGCGATATCACAGCTGCACGATTGCCTGCTTCAGGATGCGGAGAGCCTGGATGCCGAGGCCAGGCTCGCGCTGATCGGGGAGCGGATCACCGGCCACCTGACCCGGACGCCGCACCCGGCTCCCTCCCCAGAGCCAGGCATCGCCTGGCAGCTCCAGCAGCTCCTCGACGACCACATAACAAGCCAAGTCGGCCTCGCATGGGCGGCCGCCACGCTAGACCGCAGCGTCCCGCACCTGGTTCGCAGCTTCACCCGCCAGTTCGGCCTGAGCCCGCACGCTTACGTGATCGGCCGCCGCATCGACGCTGCCCGCTGCCTCATGCTCCGGGGCGCCGCGCCAGCCGACGTCGCCACCGCCGTCGGCTTCTACGACCAGGCACACTTCACACGCCACTTCAAGAGGCACACCGCCACCACCCCGGCCAGCTACGCCCGCAGCCACGCGACGAGGCGCGTAAGCAGCGGCGCGCACGCGCCGGGCCGCCCCCACTCACTTCGGTGACCCGAAATGGCGAGCTAGCACCCCGCTCAGGCACCCCGGTCGCAGCCGAATTTCCCGCGCCCGTGTGGCCAGCTACATGCAACGTGATGGCCACCTTCGCTGCAAAGTCACACCGGAGGGGCGGCGCGCGACGGTGGTTCGTGACCGACGCCGCTGACCTTACCCAGGTTGAATTCGTAGTGATCAGGTTGTGTTGCGTGTCGGCGCTTTCCTGTCGCGCAGCCAGCGCTCGAATTCGGCGGCGACGATGCGCTCGTCGTGCACGCCGGCCGCCTCGCCCGAAGCCAGCCACACGATCGGCGGCCCTATCACGGCGGGCTCGGGGGACCCCTGACCCCCGGGCGCCGTGCCGGGCGGCAGCATGCCGGTGACGGCCGGGCCCCCGGGCAGGAGCAGGCCGACAGTGACGCCCGTGTCCCGCAGGCCGGCGGCCATGATCCGGGACAGCGCCTCGCTGCCGGCCCGGGACGGCCCATAGGGAACGAACCCAGCTCGGTGCATGGCCGGGTGGCTCACCGAGATGCTGACGATGCGTCCGCCGCCGGCGGCCAGCATCCGCGGCGTGACCTCGCGCGCCACCAGGAAGTAGCCGGTCAGGCTGGTCTCGGTCACCGCCAAGCAAGGCTCGCAGGTGAGCTGCGGGCAGCCTGCTCAGGCTCACGCCGCCGGCTGGGCTGGGGGCGGTTCTTAGACTGACCGGGTGAGCTTTACGCTGAGCCTGCTCGGGGACGTGCGCTGGCGCCAGCGGCCGGTGGTGGGCGATCGCCCGCAGGCGCTGCTGGCGGCACTGGCGGCGCGCGGCTGCCGGCCGGTGCCCGCCAGCGAGCTGATCGAGCTGGTCTGGGGCGAGGAGCCCCCGGTCAACGGGCCCAAGAGCCTGCAGGTGCTGGTGTCGCGCACGCGCAGTGCATGCGGTGCCGAGGTGATTGCGCGTGACGGCGCCGGGTACCGGCTGGGTGCCGCTCCCGGCGAGGTCGACAGCGTGCGGCTTTCCGAGCTTGTCGGTCAGGCTGTGGCCGCGCTGGACCAGGATGCGGCGCTCGCCGCCGAGCGAGCGCGCCAGGCCCGGGCGCTGGCGGACGGCCTGCCCGCCGTGACGGGTGACAGCGCTGGGCCGCTCGCGAAGCTGCGCCGGGCGGCGGCCGCGGACGTCGACGCCGCCCGGGTGATCCAGGCCCGCGCATCCAGCAGGATGGGAGCCCATGGCGCTGCGCTTCCGGCCCTCGAAGCCGCGTGTGCCGGGCGGCCGGACGACGAGTCCCTGCTTGCCGATTTGCTGCGCAGCGAGGCCGCCGTCCGTGGCCCGGCGGCCGCTCTGGAGCGCTATGAGCGATATCGTCGCGGCCTGCGCGAGCGCCTCGGCACCGACCCGGGGGAGCTTCTGCGGCGTGCTCACCGGGAGCTGCTGGCGCTGGACCGGCCGGTGCGCAGGGGCCTGCGGTACGACGCGACCGCGCTGATCGGCCGGGACGGCGACCTGAAACGGTTGCGGGCGCTCACGGCGAGCTCGCGGGTGGTCTCGATCGTGGGGCCGGGCGGGCTCGGTAAGACGCGGCTGGCTCATGCCATCGCGCGCGACGCGGCCGTGCCGGTCGTGTACGTCGCCGAACTGGCCGGGGTCTCCTCGGCCGACGACGTCGTGGGTGAGGTGGATCCGTGCTCGGCATCCGCGACTCGATTCAGGGCCGCAGGATCTTGACCGAGGAGCAGCGGGCCGACGTCCGCGCGCGTATCGCGCAACGGCTCGCGCAGTCGCCGGGTCTGCTGGTGCTGGATAACTGCGAGCACCTGATCGATGTGGTGGCCGGCCTGGTGGCGTTCCTCGTCTCGGCCACGTCGGACCTGCACGTGCTCACGACGAGCCGCTCGCCGCTCGGCATTGCGGCTGAGCGCGTTTACCTGCTCGGCGAGCTGGAGACCAGTGACGCGGCCGAGCTGTTCCGGGAGCGGGCGGTTGCCGCGCGGCCGAGCGTCCGGCTCACCGAGCCGGCCGTGACGAGCATTGTCCGCCGGCTCGATGGCCTTCCGCTGGCGATCGAGCTGGCCGCGGTCCAGGTACGTGCCATGGCGGTGGAGGACATCGACCGCCGGCTGGAGAACCGCTTCGCGCTGCTGCGCGGTGGTGACCGGAGCGCGCCCGACCGGCACCAGACGCTGCTCGCGGTCATCGACTGGTCATGGAATCTGCTGGGTGCCGGCGAGCAGCGGGCCCTGCGCTGGCTGGCGTTGTTCAACGATGGGTTCATGCTGGAGGCAGCGGATGCGGTTCTCGGCGGTGACGCCTTGGCCGCGGTTCAGGGCCTCGTCGGCCAATCGCTGCTGAGCGTCCGTGAGACCCCGCTCGGCGTGCGCTACCGAATGCTGGAGACCGTGCGCGAGTTCGGCCGCATGCAACTCGTCGATGCGGGCGAGGACCGCGATGCACGCGCCGCCGTGCGCCACTGGGCAGTGGCCTACGCGCGTGATCACGGCGCCCGCCTGACGAGCACCGGCCAGTTCGCGGCCATCGACGCGGTGGGCGCCGAGGAGATCAACCTGGCCGATCAGCTGCGCGGCGCGCTGGCCGACAGCGACCGTTGCGCGCTGGTTCAGCTGCTGGCCTGTCTCGAGACGTTCTGGTTGTTCCGCGGCGAGCATATTCGCCTGCTTGTCCTGGCAGATGCTGTGGCCGACGCCCTCCGCGACTGGCGGCCGCCGCCGCAGCTCGAGTACACCACCGGCGCGGCGATAGCCCTTATCCTGGCCAATTCGATGGTCGCGGGCGGGAAAACGATCGGCCAGCTGCAGGCGCTCTTGCGCCGGCTCGGCCCCGTCGCCGATGGCGACGGGCGCGTGTCCGGCCTGGCCACGATCATGCTGGCGTATGACCCGGCCGATCCCGGAGCGTTCCTCGGCCAGCTGGAGCGGCTCGCTCACGACCGGGATCGTGAGACGGCGGTAACCGCCTGCTTCTGGCTGGCCAGTACGCGGGAGAACGCCGGCGATCTGGCAGGCGCGGTCGCCGCTTGCGAGCGTGCGCTGGCGCTTGTTGCCAAGGACTACGGACCGTGGTCGTGGGCGATGCCGCGCGCCCAGCTGGCACAGCTTGCGATGCATGTGGGTGACCAGGCCGCGGCGGCCGTTCATGCCCGGGCGGCGCTGCCGGTCATGCAGCGGCTCGGCGCCAGCGATGACGAGGTCCAGCTCCGCTGCCAGCTCGTCTTCTGCGCGATCGCCGAGGGGCGCCTCGGCGAGGCGGAGGCCGAGCTGGACCGGATCGCCGCGGTCGTCGAGGGCGCCATGGTGTTCGGCGGGGCTGCCTTCGGCCAGGTCTGTCACGCTGAGCTGATGCTCGCGCGCGGCGACCACGCCGGCGGCTTGTCCCTCTACCGGGACTGCATGATCCGGATGCGCGAGCTCCAGTTTCCCGGCGTGCCCCGGACGGGCGTAGAGCCATGGGCGCTGTTCGGCGTGTCGCTGGCACTGGCCGCCCACGCGCGGTACGCAACGGCGGCCGAGGAAGCGCACGGGCAGGCGCTGTTCCGCACCTGCCGCGACGACGCGGTGAAGGTCCTCGGCGGTGCGGCTCCCGGCCTCGATTACCCTGTCGTCGGGCAGCAGCTCTTCGCGCTCGGAGCGTGGTGCCTGCTGCGCCGGGCCGCCGGGGCCGATGACGCGGTACGGCTCCTCGTGTTCGCCGACCGGTTCGCCTGCAACCGCTCGGTCCCATCCTTGTTGTGGGAACGTATCGCGCCCGCGGCGGAAGAACCGGCACCCGGACGGATCGCCGAGTTCCGGGCCCAGTACGCGGGCCGCCGCCCGGCAGACCTGGTGAAAGAGGCCTGCCGGGCGGTCGGGCAGCTTCCGGGCTAGGGCCAAGGGCGGTCGCGCGCCACTACATGTGCCGCTTGTGGCTGTACACCGACAGCGGCGCAAAGATCACGATCACCGCCACGCCTGCCAGCAGCGTCCAGCCCACCTCACCGCTGATCATGCCGTGATTGGCCAGGTCGCGAGCGGCCGACACCAGGTGCGAGACCGGGTTGACCTTGACGAATGCCGCCAGCGCGCCGGGCAGGGTACGGACCGGCACGAACGCGTTGGACAGGAAGGTCAGCGGAAACAGGATCAGCATGGAGATCCCCTGCACGCTGTGGGCGTTGCGGGCGATCGTCCCGATGAAGGTGAAAATCCAGGCGATCGCCCAGCCGGTGAAGACCGCCAGCAGGATCGCGCCCAGCACGCCGGGTGCGCCGCCGCCGGGACGGTATCCGATAGCCGTACCCATCGCGAAGGTCAGGCCGGTGGCGATGAGATAGCGCACCGGGTCCGCGATCATCGGGCCGGCCAGCGGGGCGATCCGGGCGACGTCGACCCCGAACACCCGGGCCTCCCCGGCGTCGATCGGCAGCATCGTCGCGAGCATGCGCAGCATCGTCGTCTTGCCGACGCCGCTGCGCATCCTGTGCCGCCTGACCCGCAGAAACCGTGTCAACCGGTGAGCCGGAGGGCTGACTGGTAAGCTTTGGTAAGTTCTGGTAAGCTATCTGGTAAGTTCGGAGTCCAACTGGGGGATGCCATGGATCTGGCTGGAATCATCGCACGGCTCCGGGAGACAGGCGCGGAGCTTGAAGATGTCGAGGTGAAGCGGGCGTCGGGCGGGGTGCCGGAAAGCCTGCCATCCACTATGTCGGCGTTCGCCAATTCACGCGGCGGAGTCATCATTCTCGGGCTAGACGAGCGGTCGGGGTTCGCCGCGACTGGCGTCGCCGACGCCCCAGCCGTACGCGACGCGGTCGCTGGCCTTGCACGTGAGCGGCTGACGCCGGCGCTGGCGCCGAGCATCGAGATCGTAGCGTTCGAGGACACGCGGCTCGTGGTTGCGGAGGTCGAGGCGCTGCCTCCGGCGCAGCGCCCGTGCTATGTGACAGCGAGAGGGCTCTACGGGGGGTCGTACCTGCGGGTCGGCGACGGAGACCAACGGATGACGCCGTACGAGATTGACCGGCTACGGGAGAACGTGGGGCAGCCGCGGTGGGATGAGGAGCCCGTTGTCCAGGCGAGCGAAGCTGATCTTCATCCGGGGATGCTCCGCCGGATTGTCGAGACCGCCCAGAGTAGATCGCTGCGGGCGTTTGCCGGGATAGGCGATACGGAGACGCTGGTCCGTCTCGGGGTGCTGGTCCGGCATGATGAGGGGCTCGTCCCGTCGCTCGGAGGGCTGCTGATCGCCGGCCGCTATCCGCAGCAGTTCTTCCCGCAGCTGATGGTCTCGGTGGCGGTTTACCCTCACCGCGATCCCGGGCGACCCGGCCCGGGGGGATTGAGGTTCGTCGACAGCGCGACGCTTGGCGGCTCCGTCCCGGACATGGTAGCGGAAGCCATCGCGGTCGTGCAGCGGAACATGCGTGTGGCCAGCCGGATCGTCGGCCCGGGCAGGGAGGACCGGTGGGAGATCGAGCCGGAGGTCATCCGTGAGGCGATCGTAAACGCGCTGATGCACCGGGACTACAGTCCACAGGCGCGCGGCACACAAGTCCAGATCGAGGTGTACCCGGATCGCGTGGCGGTGATAAGTCCGGGCGGATTGTTCGGAAACGTGCGGCTTGAGACGCTCGGGCAGAGTGGCACGTCCTCGTCGCGCAACGCGCGGCTCGCGGCGCTGCTGCAGGAAGCCGGTGATCCCGTCACAGGGCGACCCGTTGCGGAGAACCGCGGCTCCGGTGTCCGGATGATGATCGATCGTGTGCGGGACGACACGGGAATCGTTCCGCTGTTCGCCGCCAATCTCGACCAGTTCCGGGTGACCATCCCGCGTACGTCCCCTGTCACCCGGGAGTTCACCCTGTGGGTGGCCAGGGTCAGTGACGCCAGCCTGGGCAGCGCGCAGCTGGCGGCGCTAGCGCTGGCCAGGGAGGGCTACGACGTGGACCTGCCGCTGCTGCGCAGGCTTGACCCCGACAGCGAGCAGAGCCAGAGCCGCAGGGAACTCGCCGAACTGGTCGAGGCGGGACTGCTGCGCTCGCGGAAGGCGAGGGATGACGGGCCGTACCGGCTGGCTCCGCGGCTGAGGGCCGCCGATACGGATGCCGAACTGCTGACTGAGCTGGGTAGGGACCTCGCGGCGCAGGTCATCGCTGCGCTGCGCGGCATGGATGACGCCAGCCGGGAAGAGCTGCAGAAAATCACAGGCGCGACTAGGAGCACGCTTACCAACGTGCTACAGGAACTGGTGGAGGAAGGAGTCCTTGAGCCGACGACTGCGTCGATCCGGAGCCCGAACCGCCGCTACCGCCTCGCCGCGCGCCTCAAGAGCTGATGGCTATGTTGCGGATCGTCTCTGTCCTGACCAGGGAAACCGGCAAATCGTTCTGCTGGCCATGGATGCCATAAATCAGTAACGGGCTTGCCCGCACCGTTGCGCATCCCGTGCCACCTGACCAGCCGAAACCGGAAACATTCCGCCGTGCGGCCGCTCAGCTGAGCTAAAAGTAACGTCGTTCTGTTCTTGCCGTCGGCGTCATCGCCTTGTTCCCCGGCTGTTTCCGGCGCAGCGGGGTTGCCTGGTGAGCTGGGCCGGGCGGTCGAGCCATGTCAGCTTGCGCGGGTTGCGGATCAGGTAGACCCGGGTGACCCGGCCGTCCTCCACGTCGATGCTGATCGCGGAGGGTTCGCCGGCAACCTCGATGCGGGCCGCGGGGGCGCCGTTTAGCCAGACGGCCGTTGACGCGAACGCGGACTGGTCCCGGCTGGCGCGGGCGAGTACCCTGGCCACCAGCGCGGCGCCGTGGACCGGCTCAAGGACGGCGGCCGCGAGGCCGCCGCCGTCGGCGATCAGGACCACATTCGGTGCCATGACCTCCATCAGCTCCTGCAGCTGCCCGGTACGCAGCGCCGCCATGAACCGCTCGGTCACGGCCCTCTGCTCTGACCGGCTCACCCGCGTCCGCGGACGCCGCTCCGCCACGTGCTCGCGGGCCCGCCGGGCGATCTGCCGCACGGCGGGCACGGATTTCCCGATGGCCTCGGCGATCTCGTTGTAGGGCATGTCGAAGACCTCGCGGAGCACGAACACTGCCCGCTCGGCCGGGGAAAGGGTCTCAAGCACGGTCAGCACCGCGATCGAGACGCTTTCGGCGAGCTCGGCGTCCTCGGCGACGTCAGGGCTGGTCAGCAGGGGCTCCGGCAGCCACTCGCCGACATAGTCCTCACGGCTGCGCGTCAGCGCCCGCAACCGGTTGAGTGCCTGTCGGGTGACGACCCGGACGAGGTAGGCCCGCGGGTCGCGCACCTGCGAGCGGTCCGCCCCGGCCCATCGCAGCCAGGACTCCTGCAGCACGTCCTCCGCGTCGGCTGCCGAGCCGAGCATCTCGTAGGCGACCGTGAACAGCAGGCTGCGATGGGCGGTGAACGGATCCTCGGTCATGCGGTCGCGGCCGCGCCGGCCTGCCCGGGGCGCCTGACAAGCGGGATCTCACACGCCTCGGAGTAGCCCTGCGACGTGATGCCGTTGGCGGTGTTGACCCGGCCTGCCATGTTCGCCCAGGCGATGAACACCGTCAGCTCAACCATCGCCGCCGGGCCGAGCTGCCCGAGCAGCCGCGCGTGCAGCTCGTCGGTGACGGCCGTCGGCGTGGCCGTCATCGCCTCGGCGAACTCCAGCACGTCCCGCTCCAGCGGCGTGAACACCTCCGACTCCCGCCACACCGGCACCTGGCTCGCCTTCGCGAGGTCCAGGCCATGGTGCAGTGCCAGAAAGTAATTCACGTCCAGGCACCAGCTGCAGCCGACCTGCGCCGCCACGACCATGTGCGCGAACGTCTTCAGGCCCGCGTCCACCGTGTCCCACTTCGACGCGCCGGCCGTGAACTCCTGGGTGGTCAAGGCCACCTTGGGGTTGCTGAACGACACTTCGACCGGCTCGGGCATAGTGCCCACCTGCTTGATCAAGGTCTCCCGCAGCTCGGCGGGAACCTCCGCCTTCGGCATGCGCAGCGCCACGATGTCCTCCTGGGACGATTATCTGCTTTCCCATGAAGACACCGCCCCGGGCCCGAGCGTGACAACCACCGCCAGCCCGTTTGCCATGACGGCAGCTTCTGCGGGCAGGCATGCCACGCAGTTCTCCTGCCGATCCAGCGACCGCGCCCTAGCGGCAATGAAAATCACAATCCCGTTACGGGGTTCCCGGCCCCGTTCGGGCCGAGGACACCGAAGATCTCGCCCTGGCGGACCTCCAGGTCGATGCCGTCGACGGCGCGGAGCTCCCCGAACGTCTTGACCAGCCCATTGGCATAAACGCTGGCTACAGCCGTCATCGTCGTACTTCCTCCGCATATCGGATCGGCGCCTGCAGCAACCCTAGGCGGGCCCAGTTTCGCCGCCCCTACATCGCAGTTTCATGGCCCGGCACACGCGTATCCCGGCTGTCATCCACCACAGCGCCCTGGCCCCGACGCCGCACAGCGGCCCGGTGGGTTGACGGGGCGGCACTTACTGTAATATATTTCAACGAGTGGAGAATAGTTCAGCAGACTCGGTGCACCCGGGCCTGCCCGGGGCAGGCGCGCCGCGCAAGCCCTGGCATCAGGTGCACAAGGCGCTGGCTGACCCGCTGCGGATCCGGCTACTGGAGTGGCTGATCGAAGCGCCCCGGTCGGCGCGGCAGCTGGCCGACTGCGCCGGGCTGCCGGCTGACCGCCTCTACTACCACCTTGGCCAGCTGGAGCACGCCGGGCTGATCGAGGTTGCCGACTACCGGCGGCTGGCCCGCGGCAAAGCCGAGCGGGTATACGCGCCTGCGCAGACCGAGCCGCCCGGCGACGACGCCACCCTCGAGGAAACAGCCGCGTTCCTCGGGTCGATGCTGGAGGCCACCGCGATGGACATCACAACGGCATACCAGGCCAGGCAGGCGGGCCGCCGCCGGGAGGTCGACCTGCACCGCGGCGCGCTCCGGCTCACCGATCAGGCACTGGCCGAGCTGCGCGGCCATGTCGAGCAGCTCGCCGCCCGGTTCGCCGATCCCGGCGCAGACGGGACCTGGACCCGCGTGGTCCTGGCGCTCGTCGACCTGCAAGACCGCCCGGATGCCAACCCCCCGCCAGGGAGCCCAGCATGAACGACGCCAGCACACAGCACGACGGCCTGGCCATCCGCGCCTCCGACGCCGAACGAGAGCAGACCGTGGCGCTGCTGCAGCGCAACTTCGCCGACGCCCGGCTGACCCAGGCCGAACTCGAGGAGCGAGCCAGTGCCGCCTACACGGCGCAGACAAGGGCCCAGCTGCGCGATCTCACCGCCGACCTGCCCGCCGTACAGCAGCAGCCGCCACGGACGGGCATGGTCGTGGATCCGCTCCTGCTGTACATCTTGTTGTGCGTCTGTCCCCCAGCGGCCTTGGCCTACTGGCTCCTATCTCTCCGCGATCAACCAGCCACAGCCGGCTCGCGGCAATGTGACAGCCTGCCTGCTGAGCTCGCCATCAACGGCGGCCCTGAGGCTCAATGGTGAGCTGCTGGCTGTGAGTGCGCCCGCCTTGCGACCTTCGGCGGGATGGAGGGTGGCTCCATCCCGCCGAAGCGCGGCGGTTAGCGGCAGTGTGCCGGTGCCGGGGCGGCTTGGGCAGGGGTGCCGTGGATGGATGGCCACCAGTTCCAGCGGCCGAGCAGGGCGACCGTGGAGGGGACGAGCAGGGTGCGGACGAGGAAGGCGTCCATGAGGATGCCGATCGCGAGCGAGGCGAGGACGCTGGTGTACACGCCATCGCCGGGCAGCCTCCCGATCACCCCCGCCGTTATGGTCGGCGGCTCGGTAAACCAAGATGACCGCCCAATGCCACGCTGAACCAGGTGATCTGTTCCCGGCCGTCCGGGCTGTCCGCCAGCGGTGCATACGAGGCATTGCCGTCACCCGCGTCGTCTGGCAGGGGACCGGCTAGTCTGATGGCGGTGACCGTTGAGCTGGCCCTGCTGTCGCGGGTTCGTTATGGCAGCCTGGAGATTACCGGCTCCCGGCTGCAGGCCCTTCTTGCGCTCTTGGCCGAGGACTCGCATGTGGGATGCAGCACCTCCCGGCTGGTGGACGCGCTGTGGCCAGACGAGCAACCCGAGCATCCGGGCAAGGCCCTTCAGGTTCTTGTGTCACGGGCCCGGGCCCGCCTCGGCCCCGGGGTCATCGTCAGCACGCCGGGCGGATACCGCCTCTCGCTGCGCGAGGACCAGATCGATGCCTCCGCGATCTTGCTCAGCGCGTCGGAGAGTGAGAAGCGGTCCCGGGCCGGCGACCACCTCGCGGCGCTCGGGCATGCCGAGGCCGGGCTCGCGCTGTGCGACGGCGCCGCGAACTGGGACGCCGGGGACGGCGACCCGCTGTCCGCGCTGCGCGCGGCACGGGTTCCGGCGTACCAGTCGCTGCTGCGGGCCCGCGCGCTGGCGCTGTCACGGCTGGGGCGGCGGGCCGAGGCGGCAGCACCGCTGGGCGAGCTGATCCTGCGGTGCCCGCGGGACGAGGAAGTCCTGGCCGAACTGCTGCGGTGCGAGGCGGCGACCGCAGGGCCCGCGGCGGCCCTCGCCCGGTACGCCGGTTACCGGCAGCGGCTGCGCGACGAGCTCGGCAGCGACCCGGGCCCCGCGCTGCAGGGCGTGCACCAGGAACTGCTGCAGGCCGACGCGCCCGTGATCCGCCGCGGCGTTCGGCACGAGCCCAACCCACTGCTCGGCCGGGATGACGACATCACCGCCGTGGCCGGCCTGCTGCGCACGTCCCGGGTCACGTCGATCGTGGGCACAGGCGGCCTGGGCAAGACCCGTCTCGCGCACGCGGTCAGCGCCCAGGCGGAGCAGCGCCTCGTGCACGTCGTCGAGCTCGCGGGCGTCGCCGCCGACGGCGACGTGACGGCCGAGGTGGCGTCCGCCCTCGGCGTCGGTGAGGAAGGCGGCAACCCGGTCAGCCGCCGCAGCGCCCTGCCGGGCGTGCTCGCCGGGATCGTGACCGCACTGGGTCCCGGCCCGGCGCTGCTGGTGCTGGACAACTGCGAGCACGTCGTGCATGGTGCCGCCGAGCTGGTGGGTGCCCTGGTGTCGCTGAGCAAGGAGCTGCGCGTGCTCACCACCAGCCGCGCTCCGCTGGGTCTGTCGTCGGAATCGGTGTACCTGCTGCCCGAGCTGGACCTGCCGGCAACGGCCGAGCTGTTCGAACAGCGGGCGCGGGCGGCCCGGCCCGACGCCGACCTGCCCGCGCAGGCCGTGCGGGAGCTGTGCGGCCGCCTGGACGGGCTGCCGCTGGCCGCGGAACTGGCCGCCGCGCGGGTCCGGGTCATGTCGGTGGCCGAGATCGCCCGCCGCCTCGACGACCGGTTCGTGGTGCTGCGGGGCAGCGCGAGGGACGCACCGCAACGGCACCGCACCCTGCATGCCGTGATCGACTGGAGCTGGAACCTCCTCGACCCGGCCGGGCAGGCGGCGATGCGCGCGTTGTCGGTGTTCCCCGGCGGGTTCACTGGCGATGCCGCCCGGCACCTGCTCGGTGCCGACATCCTGCCGGTCCTGGAGCAGCTCGCCGATCAGTCGCTGCTCAAGGTCACCGACACCGCATCGGGCACCCGGTACCGAATGCTGGAGACCGTCCGGGAGTTCGCCGCGGCGCGCCGGGAGGACGCCGGCGAGACCGAGCGCGTGACCGGCCGGTTCCTCGCCTGGGCCCGTGACTTCGGCGTCGCCCACCATGACTCGGTGCTCACCGGCGACGACCTCCCTGCCTTCGAGCTGATCAGGGCCGAGCAGGACAACCTGGTTCAGGCCTTGCGGCACGGGCTCGACCTCAGGGACGCCGGAACGGTCGCCGCGGTGTCGGCCGTGCTGGGCGCGCTGTGGTCGGCCGAGTCGAGTTTCGGCCGGCTGATCGCCCTGGCCGGGGACACGGCCCGGATCCTGCCGCCGTTCCGGCCCGAACCCGCCCTCGTCGAGGCCACCCGGACCAGCCTGGTTCTCGGCGCGGTGAGCGGGTTCCTGCTGCGGGGGCCGAGCCCGGCGCGGTTCCTGGTGGGCCTGCGGCGGCTGCCGCCCGCTCCGCCGGACACCTTCGCCCGGGCCGCGCAGGCCGTGCTGAGCGCGCTGCACGGGCCGCCCGAAGCGCACCTCGCGGCCATGCAGGCGCTGGGCGAGAGCGACCAGCCGCTGGTCGCGGGCATGGCCAACTATGTCGCCAGCTACGCCTGGGAGGAGGTGGGCGACCTGGACGGCGCGCTGGCGGCGGCGCGGCGGTCGCTCGCCGCGTTCGAGCGCCGTGGCAGCGCGTGCGCGTGGCTCCGGACCGCCGCGCATGCCCGGATCGGCGAACTGTGCCTCCAGGTTGGCGAGGCCGGTTCGGCCGACGAGGCGCTGCGTCACCTGAGCGCGGCGCTGTCGGTGGCCGAGGCGTTCGGGGCGTGGTCCACCGCGGACCGGGTGCGCGAGGGAATCGTGGCGGCCAACCTGCAGCGGGGCGCCTATGACGAGGCGGAACGCGAGCTGAAGCTGACAACGCCGCACGGCGCGGACGAGCCCTGGGATATGCCGATGTTCGACACCGTGGCGCGCGCGGAGATCGCGCTCGGCCGCGGCGACGTTGATACCGGCCTGCACCTGTGGCGTACGGCCGCGGCGACGCTGCGGGACACGCAGCGCCCCGGGCCCGGCGACCAGTCCCGCCTGGATCCCTGGGCGCTGGATATTCAGGCGGTCGCCGTGGTGGCCCACGCGCAGCACGGCCGGCTTGGCCTGGTTGCGGAGATCACCGGGGCGCTGCCCGCCGCGCTGTCAGCGCTGACCGCGGATCCGGGGCCGCCGCCCGGGACACTCGCCGCCTTCTATGGCCTCGCCGTCTGCGGCTCGCTGCTGCTGGCCCTGGCCATGACCGACATCGACCGGGGCCAGCGCGCCGGGGACTCCGCCGCCGTGAGGTCAGGAGCGCGGATGATCGCGCTGGCCGAGCGCTTCGGCTTGAAGAACGGGTTCCAGCCGACCATGTCCGCCGCGCGCGCCCGGCGGGCCGCACAGGACGCCGACGGGCCGGCCTACGCCGAGGCCGTGTCGTCGTGCGCGGGCCTCGGCCCGGAAGCCCTGCGCGCCGCCGTCCGCGCCGCGCTGCGGGAACGAACCCGCCTGTGCGGTTGAGGTCCCGCCGGACCAGGACCCGCGCCCACAGGTACCCGGCCCACCGCGCGGCATTGATGGCTGATTGGCTGAGGAGACATATCGTCAGGCGATCTTGCGGTGGTAGGTGACCATGGCGAGCGCGTAGGCGATGATGAGGATGCCGAGGCACCAGGCGAGGGCGGTCCAGATGCTGGTGCCGGCCGGCTGCTGAGCGAGCAGGTCGCGGATCGTGTTGGCGATGGATGTCACGGGCTGGTTGTCGGCGAAGGCGCGTACCGGCCCGGGCATGGTGGCGGTGGGCACGAATGCCGAGCTGATGAACGGCAGGAAGATGAGCGGGTAGGAGAACGCGCCCGCGCCGTCCACGGACTTGGCGGTGAGCCCGGGGATGACGGCGATCCACGTCAGCGCCAGGGTGAACAGGAACAGGATGCCGGCGACCGCGAGCCACGCCAGCGCTCCCGCCCCTGAGCGGAAGCCCATGGCGATGGCGATGAGCACGACGACCGCGAGCGAGATCAGGTTGGCGGCCAGCGAGGTCAGCACGTGCGACCACAGCACGGACGACCGTGCGATCGGCATGGACTGGAATCGCTGGAAGATGCCGCCCTGCATATCCGTGAAGAGCCGGAGTGCGGTGTAGGAGATGCCTGAGGCAATCGTGATGAGCAAGATGCCGGGCAGCAGGTAGGTCACATACGTTTCCGACCCGTGTTTGATCGCGCCGCCGAACACGTAGACGAACAGCAGCAGCAAGGCGATCGGCATGATGGCGGTCGTGATGATGGTGTCCGGGCTGCGCGTGATGTGGCGCATGGACCGTCCCAGCAGGACGGCGGTATCGCCGAAGAAATGCGTGTTCATCGTCGTTCCTTATCTTTCGGCGCGGTCGCTGTCGGCCGCGCTGTCGCTGCTGCCGGTACGGTCGTCGCCGACGATGGCGAGGAAGATGTCCTCGAGGGTCGGCTGTTTCTCGACGTACTCGACTTTGGCGGGAGGGAAGAGCTGCTTCAGCTCGGTGAGAGTGCCGTTGGCGATGATCCGCCCCTGGTGCAGGATCGCAATCCGGTCGGCGAGTTGTTCGGCCTCGTCCAGGTACTGCGTGGTGAGCAGCACCGTCGTGCCGCGCCCGGCGAGTTCCCTGACGGCCTGCCACACCTCGAGGCGCGCCTGGGGATCGAGCCCGGTCGTCGGCTCGTCCAGGAAGATCACCGGCGGATTCCCGATAAGGCCCATCGCGATGTCCAGGCGGCGGCGCATGCCTCCGGAATACGTCGACACCCGTCGCTGCGCCGCGTCGGTGAGCTGGAAGCGGGCCAGCAGGTCATCCGCGATCCGGCCGGCGCCCTTCAGGTGCCGCAGCCGCGCCGCGAGCACCAGGTTCTCCCGCCCGGTGAGAATTTCGTCCACGGCCGCGAACTGCCCGGTGAGGCTGATGGACTCCCGCACCTGCGCACCCTGCGCGGCGACGTCGAAGCCGTTGACGGTGGCCGTCCCCGCGTCGGGCTTGAGCAGCGTAGAGAGGATGTTCACGACCGTGGTCTTGCCCGCGCCGTTGGGGCCCAGCAGGGCGAAGATGCTGCCCCGCGCCACGTCCAGGTCCACGCCGCGCAGCGCGTGCACCTCCTTGTATGCCTTCTCCAGGCCCTGCACGTGGATCGCCTGGGCCGATTGTGCTGTCATCGGTTGCGCCGTCATCGGGATGGCCCTTCACTTCCGGTGTCTTCGCCGCCGGCGCGCTCGATGGCGCTGGCCAGCCGTCTTAGCCCGGTCGCGGCGATCGCCGACCGGGATTGGTTGATGGTCATGGTTGCCCTTCTTCTCCAGTGCCGGAATCGAGTCAGGCGCGGTGGATGGTGATGTCGCCGTAGGAGGTGTGGCCGCGCACCTCGACGGTCTCGCCGGCCTCCTCGGGCCCGGTGGCGTTCTGCGGCAGGTTGTGGACGTGCCCGTGTCGGGTGTTCACTTCCAGCCTGGTGGCGGTGCCCTGGGCGATGCCGATCTCCAGGCCCCAATTCGATGCCGTCAAGGACGATTTGCCGCCGAACGACCTGCGCAGCCCGGTGGCCGTGATCGCGGTGGTCACGCCCCCTCCTTCCGCCGTCACCGTGGCCGGACGGCCACGACCACGTCCAAGGTGCATGCAGCGGGATTTATCGCGGTTTCACGGCGGTTTCATTCGCTGGCCCGGGTGCTCGGCGATCCGTACCGCACGGATACCGGGACCATGCCAGGTGCCTCATCCCTGGCCTGTGGTGGGCTGATGCCATGGGACCAGAGCCGACAGCGGCGCGGTCCGGCTGGAGGCCTTCGGCCCGATGCGCATGACCGCCGCGGTCGAGGATGACGCCGAACAGGTTGTTCTGGCGTCAACATTTCCTAAAGTGGGGCAGAGACTTCCGGCATTGCAGTGCAGCAATTGACTGTGGCGTCGCGGGTCGATCAGTCTGTTCTCGGCCAGTGATGGCCAAGGTAGGGATCCGGGAAATCTTGCGCCCATCGGTCCAGGATCTTTGCCAGGGCTGCAGCTTGCCCGCCTCCCGCTGGCAAGTTCCTCTTCTGGACAAATACCGGCGCTACATCGCGCTCCGCAGCAAAGTCCGCGACGTTTTCGGTCACGACTGCCCGCCCTTCTGCCCGTGCAGTTGCGGCGACTTGCGCATCATCAGCTGCCCTCAGGCCCACCTCGCCGACGTGGACGGCGTCCTGACTGTAGGTATCGCGCAGTAGTTGGGCTGTGGCTACCGGGAACATCTCATCGATCAGGAACGACGTCACGCCAGGAGCGATTCGCGTTGCCGAGCCATCCTGCGGCTTCGTTCGGCCATGTCCCGGTTGTTGCCGATCCGTTCCCGGAGCTCGCCTGCGTGTTCTGCGGCATAGTCCAAGGCGAGGCGAATGAGCCGGGGATGCAGATCCGACTCAGCGGCAAGGAGGCTGATCCGGTGCTCCTCGCCACCCTCCAGCTCCTGCAGGCGCGCGACAACTTCCCACACATCCGGGCCTGCGGCCAGCGCTGCGCGGCGGTCATGGGCGGGCCCCCGGAAAATGATTCCCGGGTAGTCAAGCTGGCCGGTTCCCTCAATGATGAGTTGATCCAGCAGCGCTGTAGCGGTCATGCCCTCGCGGGCGGCGCGTGACGCCAGGCGAGTCCTTGCGTCGTCGCTGATACGGAAGGATGTGCTTGCAGCCACGGCAACCTCCTTCATCCACAGACCAGTATACCGCAGCGTAGCTCTCCTGCACTACAGGCTGCTGAGTTGAGGGATGGCACGCACCTGCTGGCCGCCGGACCTCCGGACCCCGGCCTCTTGCCCAAGCCCGGCACTACGCTCAGACCGCCCCCAAACCGGGGAACTAGGGCCGTTTCGGGCACAACCTCATCCTCCCTGCCGAATATGCACGGTCAGCCGGCTTCCGTGCCGCTCAAGGACTGTGCGCCGATCCGGTTCGGCGCGCTCCCACTGGAGGCTTCACGTGGGGGTGGGTGCTCCTGCCTGGGCCTAAAAGTGAGCGGTCTGTGGAACCGTCGGCTTTCGTGCAGGTGTCACGTCAGGTGGCGGATGTGCCGGATTGCCGAATGTAGCTATTTAGGGAGCAAGGCGACGGCGCCGTGCGGCACCGCTGACCTGGCGTCGCACCGGGCTGAACCTTGCCGGCCCGCCCGGGCCCGCCCGGCGCACGCGGGGCCGTATGCCTGCGAAAGCCTAACCGGATGGCTCATCTGGCCGCGATGGAGGTCCGGGACACGCGGATACTGGTCTGATGACCGATCACGAACCGCCTCAGGCAGGCGATGTGCCGATGCCAACGGACGCATGACCAGCGGAATCGTCCGGCGCGGTGACCGGCTGCTGCGGCCGATGGGTTCGTGGTCACCCGCGGTACACGAGTACCTGCGGCATCTGGAAGCAGCGGGGTTCGAAGGTTCGCCACGGATACTCGGGACCGAAAGCGACCGGGAGGTGTTGACCTATATCGACGGCGACGTCGCCATGGACCCGCTTTGGCGGCCTGGACATGGGCACCGGCTCCCGCCGTATGCCAGAACTGGAGCTGCCCTGCGCACCGCGGCGAAGCTGATACGCAAGCTGCATGTGGCGTCGTCCGACTTCCGGCCAACCGTCACCTGTTACCGCTTCCACCCGTATCCGCCCACGGCCGGGGAGATCGTCTCTCACGGCGACCTCGGCCGCGGAGAGCGCCTGTGTCCTTCGTTAGTGCAATTGAGGCACCGGAGTCCCGCTGATCAGGGAGTGCCTCACTTTTGCTGGCAGGGGAAGCGTGCCTGGTTGCCATTAGAGCTGGGGTAAATGATCAGATGCCCGTACGAGCTAGGAGCTGCGGTGAAGGCGCCAGCATCAGAACCTGCGGAAGTCGGGGTGGTTGTCGTGCCAGAACACCAGCACGACCTTGCCGATGATGCTCGAGCCCTTGACCGGTCCCCAGTAGCGGCTGTCGCATGAGATCGCCCGGTTGTCGCCCAGCATGTAGAGCTCACCTGGCGGCACCCGGTAGGGGCGCTGGCGGCTCGCACCCGGTATCGGCGTCCCGAGCGGGTCGTCGTGTGGCAGGTAGGGCTCGGCGAGCAGGCGCCCGTTCACGTAGATGCTGTTGCGCAACGAGTAGATCGTCTGCCCCGGCAGCGCGATGACGCGCTTGACCAGGTCGCCGCCCTGCGCGCCGCCGCAGTGGTCGAGCGGCGGATGACTGAACACCACGATGTCGCCCTCGTGTACGTCATGCCAGCTGAAGAACGCCTTCCGGACCAGGATCCGGTCGTACACGCCGAGCGTCGGCACCATCGACGATGAGGGGATCCAGAAGGTCTGGAACGCGAACGTCCGCACCAGGCCGCCCAGCAGCACCGCCACGAGGATCGTGACGGTCGTCTCGGTCAGCGCCCGCCTCCACCGCCGCCACCGCCGCGGGCCTGCCCCGGTAGGGCCGGCGTCAGCAGGACCGGCCATGCCCGGCTTGCCAGATGACCACCTGCGGGCGGCTGATGGCGGGAGTCACGCCCGGAACGAGCTCAGGCGGCCCAGGTCGGCAGTGCGCGTGCCCTCGGGTCTGGCTCGTGCTGGCCGCTCTGGCCGGCGCCGCCGAGGCCAGTAGCCCGGCCGAGACGCCCAGCGAACAGACCGCGACCAGCAGCGCGCACGCGACCGCGGTCAGGCGCGGGCCGGGGCGCAACGTAAGCCGCTCCCGTGCTGCGCCGGCCAGGTAGCTCCAGGCAACCGAGCCCGCCGGGGTTCCGTCGTTGATGAGCAGCGCGGCCAGTTCGGCGGCCTCGTCGCCGTGCCGCTGCCGCCAGCGGGCCGGATAGCACCGCAGCACGGTCTCGACCAGCCGGGTCGCCCGGGGGTCATCCATCAGATTCCGCCCAGCTGCAGCCGCAGCCGCCCGGCCGCGCTGACCCGCTCAAGCGAATCGAGGTGCAGACGGAGCGCGGCCGCCCCCGGCGCGGTGATGCGGTAGGGATGTCGCCGGTCCTCGGCGGGCAGCGGCTCGATCAGGCTAAGCCGCTCGAGCCGGTCCAGCGCGCCGTAAAGCGTGCCCGGCCCAAGTTCGACGCCGGCGAGCTCCTTGATGTCCCGGATCAGCGCGTAGCCGTGCTTGGGTCCGTCCGCGAGGCTGACCAGGACCAGTACCGATGCCTCGCCGACCCGGCGCAGCACGTCCTGCCCGGCCCTGTCGTTCCGCTTGTTCACAGCCATTCGCCCTCCTAGTACGTTGGCCAATATATCAGTCAACGTAGTAGTCGCGCCAGGAGTGGTGACAGAAACAGCGGGCGTGCTCCAAGCGAGGAGCACGTGCAGGCGCGACTGGTGCGCCTCGATTGGCCTGCTGGTTCACGGGGGAATTCGCAGAGCGATCCTGTCCGTTTTCTTCCCTCTGGAGAGGGCACGGCAGGCGAGCATCAGGCGCATTACCACTCACCGGCGCCGGTACCGTCCGCCCATGCCGCGATGAAGTGTGCCGCGCTCATAGCAGGAGCCAGAACTGGATGTTCTGCGCACGGCGCACGGTTGATCGGCTTGGTTCTCAGCGGTGAGAACGCTCGAGGCCGTCGGCCCGGGCCATGGCCGCCAGGCTCATCGAGTCCGCCCAGGCCCGCTGGCGTGCGGTCAGCGCGCCGCATCCAGTCGCGCTCGTCCGAACCGGCGCTATCTTCATCAACGGCAACCTCCTCGAACGACCCGACGAGGACGCCGCCCAGCAGTTCCCGGCTCGCCCTCACAGTGAGTGGAGTGTTCGTGACCGAATACCGTGCTTCCTTTGACGCTGTCATCAACTTCAGCAACGGTGGTGACCTGACCGTTCATGGGTTTCGCGTCGATGTTCCCGGGCCCGACGCCGGCGAGGCCCAAATCGCCGCGTTGTTCGTCGCCTCGCTCGGCCTGGCGATGATGACGGACACCGTCGAGCTCAGCAACGTCGAGGTCTTCACCGAACCACACAAAGGGACACGGGGAGGACCATCGGATCACATGACCCGCCCAACGGCAACAGGTGGACGGTTCGTCGAACTCGGCCACGTAATCCGCGGCGGCATGATCACCTATCCGGGACTTCCCGGACCGCAGATCAATCCCTATATGACCAGGGAAGCGTCGCGTGAGCACTACGCTCCCGGCACCGAATTCGCCATCGAACAGCTCTCGCTGATCGGCAACACCGGGACCTACCTCGATGCGCCCTATCATCGCTATCCCAACGGGGCGGACCTCAGCGCCATCCCCCTAGCCCGCACCGTCGATCTCCCCGCCGTCGTCGTGCGAGTGACCGGCGCCAATCAGCACGGTATCGACATGGGCGCACTGGCCGCACATGACGTCCGGGGCAAGGCCGTGCTGTTGCACACCGGCGACGCAGCCCAGTTCGGAACGCCGGCCTACGCCACGCAACGCCACTTCCTCACCCGTGCCGGCGCCGCCTGGCTCGTCGACCACGGCGCCACACTCGTCGGCATCGACGGGCTCAACATCGACGACACCGCCGACGGCGAACGGCCCGCACACACCCTGCTGCTTGCCGCCGGCATCCCCATCATCGAGCACCTGACCGGCCTGGACCAGCTGCCCCCAGCCGGCGCCCGATTCACCGCCGTGCCGCTGCGTATCGAAGGACTCGGCACCATCCCCGTACGCGCCTTCGCGCGACTATCCGAATAATCACCCGGACACCACACCCTCGACTTTCGCAGTTCCGGGATGGCCATATCTGCGGACGCAGCCACAGTCCGCGGCGCAAACGATAATCACACAGGTGATCGGCGTCAGCGAGCTGACTGTTCGTGCGGGACAGGCGGCCTGGTGACCGGGACGATGCGGATGAGGGCATCCAGGCCGGTGAAGCCGGCAGGGTTGGTCGTGTACAGCGGCAGGCCCTCGGCGATTGCGGTGGCGGCGATCATCAGGTCGACGGCCCTGCCGCGTGGCTTACGGCCTGTAGCGATGACGGCCGCCGTCACGCGGCCGAATCTGGTGCTACCCTCAGGCTGCTGTTGGCACCGATCTCGTCCTGATCGTGGTCGGCTGCCTGCCTTGGCCGCGGGCAGCTCAGCTCCCGGCCGTCTTCCTCACGGGCGAGCCGAAGCGAATGACGTTGCCATCCGGGTCGGCGACGGCGCCTTCGTGCTGGCCCCACTCCATGTCCTGCGGTGGGTGAACCTCGGCGCCTGTGGAACGCCACGCCGCTGCCAGGTCGTCGGCGTCGTCGACGAACAGGTATGCCGAGCCGGTGCGGCGGTCGTCGTGGGGCACGACATCAAGGTGGATCTCGATGCCGTCGCGGCAAGCGAAGCCGTAACCGCCTCCTGCGTACGCGCGGACGGTGAAGCCGAGTCGCTGGTAGTGCCCCATCGCCACATCGAGGTCATGGACGGGGAAGATCGGTGCTATCCGTTGCAGGGTGCCCATGACCTCAGCCTCGCACGAGACGAAGACGGGCGAGTGCGGCGGCTGGCGACTGAGTGGGCGGTGCGGGGGTCAAGGGGTTTTCAGGTGTCCCGTCGCCGTCGTCCGGCCGGTGCGGTCGCGCACCCGTGTGACGATTCCGTCCTCTGTCAGGGCAGTGGCCCGTGTACGACCAGGCCCGGATAGCCCTCGGTGTCGCGGGCGAAGTCGCGGTCGTAGTGGATGCGGTGGGCGTTGTAGGTCAGGGCGGAGAACCTGAACAGCAGGACCGGTGTGGTCTCGAGCTCGAGCCGTCCAACCTCGCCGGGCTCACGCCGCGGCTCAGGCGGCTCCCCGGCCGCATCCGCGGCGTCGGCAACAGGAGGCCGTGCGGGTTTCCGGTAGACGATGTCCCGTTCCTCCACAAGCACGGCCCGCCCGCCCTGCTCGTAGCTGTACCTGTGGGTGACGAAACGCAACGGCCCGCTGCGGCCGTTCTTGGTGACGTCCCCGGCAACCGAGTGGGTCCTGGCGGTGAGCCGGCCCGTGACCAGGGGGCGGAGCAGCCGCACCCGGCCTCCCGCGAACATGCGCGCGGTCAGCTCCTCGCCGGGGCGCACCTCGCGCTTCGGGTGCCCGTCGGTCCCGAGATCCCGCTGCGCGGGACGCTCCAGCAGGTACAGCCAGTGCCAGAGCAGCGGCAGGGCGAGCCCGTCCGCGTACGGCGGGGGAGCGGGGACCCCAGCAGGCCGGCGAGCGCGAGCGCGGGAACCTCCGGCAGAACTTCGGCCCGCGGCTGGCTGGCCGGCGAGTCGGCCCGCGAGCCGGCCGCGGCGACGCCACCGCCGCCCGGGCGGGCAGCCAGCTCGGCGATGATCCGCTCGGTGTGCTGCCCGGCGGCGGGTACTTCCCCGATGACGTCCGGGCCGCCGTCCGGCAGCAGCGGTGACCGCAGGGCGCGTACCAGGCCGCCGGGCGTTGCCACGTGCGCCCACCGCCGCCGGGCGGCGAGCTGAGGATGGGTTTCCAGGTCGGCCGGGCTGCGCACAGCGGTGCTGGCGATACCCGCGGCGTCGAGCCTTTCCCGGGCTTCCGCGAACGCCATGCCGGCGAGAGCGTTCTCGATCACGGCCTTGAGCTGGTCCGCGTTCGCGACCCGCTCGGGGTTGTGCGCGAACCGCGGGTTGGTGGCGAGGCCCGGCTGCCCGAGCACCTCGGCGCAGAGGCGTTCCCATTCGCGGTTGTTCTGCACGGCGAGGAAGATTTCCTCGTTCCCGGCGACCCGGAACGGCCCGTAGGGGGCGATGGTCGCGTGCCTGCTGCCGGTCCGCTGCGGCGGCTGCCCGCCGTAGGCGCCGTAGGCGCCACCGGGATCCATCAGGTCGAGGGCGATGCTCTCCTTGCCGCGGTTGAGCCAGACGAAGTAGCTGGCCTGGCCGTTGACCGTGCGGTCGTAGCCGCGGGCGAAGTCCCCTGCTCCCGGCCGTTCCACCTTGATGACCCGCGCGCCGAGGTCGGCGAGGTGGCGGGTGGCCGGCGGCGCGGCGACCGCCTGCTCGATCGAGACGACCGTAACCCCGGAAAGAGCACTCGACGCAACCCCGGAGAGCGCTGCCGGGCCTGTCACGGCGCGACGCTTCCGCGCTCGATGAGGCCGCGGGCGATGACGTTGCGCTGGATCTCGTTGGTGCCCTCGCCGACGATCATGAGCGGCGCGTCGCGGAAGTACCGCTCGACGTCGAACTCGGTCGAGTAGCCGTAGCCGCCGTGAATGCGGACCGCGTTCAGCGCGATCTCCATGGCGGTCTCCGAGGCGAACAGCTTGGCCATGCCCGCCTCGAGGTCCGCGCGGGCGCCGGTGTCGTAGACGCGCGCCGCGTGCCAGGTGAGCTGCCGGGCGGCGGCCAGCTTGGTGGCCATGTCCGCCAGGTAGTTGCCGACCGACTGATGCCGCCATATGGGGACGCCAAACGATTCCCGCTGCTGAGCATAGGCAAGCGAGTCCTCCAGGGCGGCCCGGGCCACGCCGAGGGCACGCGAGGCGACCTGGATGCGCCCGATCTCCAGCCCGCGCATCATCTGCGCGAAGCCCTGGCCCTCGCGGCCGCCGAGCAGGCTGGAGCCGGGAGCGCGGTAGCCGTCCAGGATGATCTCGCAGCTCTCCACGCCCTTGTAGCCCAGTTTCGGCAGGTCGCGGGACATCCGCATGCCGTCGCCCGGCTCGGCGAGCAGGATGCTGATCCCCGCGTGCGGCGGGTCGGCGCCCGGGTCGGTCTTGCACATCAGCGCGATGAGCTGGGACCGGCGGGCGTTGGTGATCCAGGTCTTGCTGCCGGTGACGATGTACTCAGCGCCGTCGCGGTGCGCCACGGTACGCATCGCCGCGAGGTCCGAGCCGCCGCCCGGCTCGGTGAGCGCCATCGCCGCCCGGATCTCGCCGGTGGCCATCCGCGGCAGGTAGCGGTCCTTCTGTTCCTCGGTGCCGAAGGTGAGGATGAGCGTGGCGACGACCGTGTGCCCGCCCATGGCACCGGCAAGGCTCATCCAGCCACGTGCCAGTTCCTCGGTGACGGCGGCGAAGCACTGGGCCGGCACGCGCGCGTCCCCCCACGGCTGCGGAATGGCCAGCCCGTAGATGCCCAGCCGCTTCATCTGCTCGATGAGCTTGTCCGGGTAGGCGTTGGCGTGCTCGAGTTCCCGGACCACCGGCTTGACCTCGCGGTCGACGAACTCCCGCACCAGCAGGACGATCGCCGCCTCATCCTCGGGCAGTTCGAGCACGGCGCGCCTCACATCTTTTGTCATATTCAAGATCTTTCTACGGAACGGACGCTGGCTAATGTCTCAGGAACCATTCCCGGTCACGGGCAGGAGGGCGGGAAACCGCCGCCCGAGTCCGCGCGGCCCGCCGCGCTCGGCACCGGTTGTCCGGGCAGCCTCCCCGAGGCTAGGGGCGGCAGGCGTCGCGCCGATGGCGGATGGAGTGAATCTCCACCTGATACTGCCGCTCAACGCCGAAGAAGAGCCGCGGGTCGTTCAGCCCGGCCCAGACGCTGAACGTTACTGTCCCCGTGCCGTGATCCTGTCGCATACTGGTCCGGTGGAACCGGCAGCTGATTCCGTCGGGGGGCAGTTCCAGCTCCCAGCGGGCTGCGGGGGGCCGGCGCGT
>Ga0213875_10000387_pt1 | contig 39394 bp, 30 predicted proteins | sample BarmaccomBMRX_R8_FD_160105 | JGI IMG/M metagenome (GOLD analysis project Ga0213875, IMG submission 160105) | Root-associated microbial communities from Barbacenia macrantha in rupestrian grasslands, the National Park of Serra do Cipo, Brazil - RX_R8 | ecosystem: Host-associated > Plants > Roots...
GGCGTGAGGGGCCGGACCGGCGTGAGGGGCCGGACCGGCGTGAGGGGCCGGACCGGCGTGAGGGGCCGGACCGGCGTGAGGGGCCGGACCGGCGTGAGGGGCCGGGCCGGCGTGGGGGGAGGTGGTTTCGGTGAGGTCGGCGGCGGCGCGGGTCAGGGCGCGGGCGACCGATGTCAGGACCTCGGCGACGGGAGCGGCGTTGCCGGTGAGGATCTGGCGCCAGAGCTCGGTGTCGCCGGCCGCGATGCGGGTGGTGTCGCGCAGGCCCTGGCCGGCCAGGCGGAGCGCGTCGTCGGGGACCGCGGGCGCGGCCAGCTGGGCGGCCAGGGCGGCCGCGACCACGTGGGGGGCGTGCGAGATCAAGGCCACCCAGCGGTCGTGGGTGACGGGGTCGGTCAGCACCGGCTCGGCGCCGCAGGCGACGGCCAGCGCGGTGACCGCGGCCACCGCCTCCGGGCGGGTCTCCGCGGCCGGGCACAGGGCCCAGGTCCGGCCGAGGAACAGGTCGGCCCGGGCGGCGGCCGGCCCGGACCGTTCCCGGCCGGCCAGCGGGTGGCCGGGCACGTACGCGCCGATGTCGCAGCCGGCCGCCCGGGCCTGGGCCAGCGGCTGGGTCTTGACGCTGGCCACGTCGGTGTAGCAGTGGGCCAGGCCGGCCTGCTGGGCGGCGGCCAGCACCGGGGCCACGCTGGCGGGCGGCACCGCGATCACGGCCACGTCGGCGGGCCCAGCGGGCGGGGCGGCCAGCCGGAGGGGTCCGCGGTCCGGCCCGCCGGGCGCGCCGAGTCCCGGTAGCACCTGACCGGCGCCCAGCTCGGCGGCCAGCGCGGCGGCGGCCGGGTCGGTGTCGGACAGCCAGACCACGGCGCCCGCCCGGCGCAGCGCGAGCGCGGCCGACGTGCCGATCAGGCCGGTGCCGACCACCACCACGCTGCCGGGAACCGGAGCCACTGGGGAGCCTTTCAGGGTTTTCCTGAACGCGCTACGGTGCTCACTATTGGGCGATGTCGAGCCGCAACGCAGCGGCGCCGCGCAGGTAGACGTGCTGGACCTCGCGGCGGGAAAGACCGGTCTCCACGTGCATCATCAGCCGGACCACGCGGGGCAGGGCGCCGGGCACCGGGATCTCGGTCGCGCACATCAGCGGCACTTCCTGGAAGCCGAGCTTGCGGGCGGCCAGGGCCGGAAACTCGGCCGAAAGGTCCTGGGTGGCGGTGAACAGCACGCTGATGACGTCGTCGGTCACCAGGCCGTTGCGGGTCATCACCTCGCTGACGAGCTCGGTCGTCCCCTCCAGGATCGCCTCGCGCTCATCGGCGTCGACCTGCACCGCGCCCCGGATAGCTCTGACCGGCACCTGTAACCCCTCCTCGGACCGTCCCCGGCTGACTCACCAGGCTAGACGTCGCCCAGGCTACAGGCCTACCGCCGCGTAGAGTTCACCGATTTCGGCGGTGGTCAGCTCGCGGGTGGCGCCCGGCTTGAGGCGGCCGAGCCGGATCGGGCCGACGTCGGTGCGAACCAGCCGCAGTACCGGGTGGCCGGTGGCGTCCAGCATTCGCCGGACGATCCGGTTGCGCCCCTCGTGCAGGGTGATCTCGACCATGACCCGCTTACCGGACCGCTCCACCACCCGGAACCGGTCGGCGGTGGCCACCCCGTCGTCCAGCTCGACCCCGGTCATCAGCTGGCGGCCGAGGTCCCGGGGAATCGGCCCCTGGATCTCGGCCAGGTAGGTCTTGAGCACGCCGTAGCGCGGGTGCGCGAGCCGGTTGGCCAGCTCCCCGTCGTTGGTCAGCAGCATCAGGCCCTCGGTGTCGTAGTCCAGCCGCCCGACGTGGAACAGCCGTTCGGCCCGGTCCCCCAGGTAGTCGGTGACGGTGGAGCGGCCGCGGTCGTCCGACATCGCCGTGAGCACGCCCGGCGGCTTGTTGAAGGCCAGGTAGACCAGGTCCTGGCGGGACGGGATGCGCTTGCCGTCGACCCGGATGACCTGATGCTCGGGGTCGACCCGGGCGCCGAACCGGCGGACGGTCTCCCCGTCCACCTCGACCCGGCCCTCGCCGATCAGCTCCTCGCAGTGGCGGCGGCTGCCGACACCGGCCGCAGCCAGCACCTTCTGCAGCCGGACGCCGCCGGGGACGTCGGTCAGGCTGTCACGCTCACCGAACTCTTCGCCCCAGTCGTCATCATCATCGTCGTTGCGGTCGCGGAAGTCCGCGTCACGGGCGTTCATGCCGGGTCTCCGGCCCGCAGCGGGTCTTCGCCGTCGGCGACGTCGTCGACGTTCTCGGGCAGGAACGGCGCCAGGTCGGGCAGCTCCTCCAGGCTGGCCAGACCGAGCCGCTCCAGGAAGTAGCCGGTGGTGCGGTACAGGATCGCGCCGGTGTCGGGGTCGGTGCCGGAGTCCTCGACCAGCCCGCGCAGGGTCAGCGTGCGCATCACGCCGTCGCAGTTGACGCCGCGCACGGCCGACACCCGGGCCCGGCTGACCGGCTGCCGGTAGGCCACCACCGCCAGCGTCTCCAGGGCGGCCTGGGTCAGCCGGACCTCCTGGCCCTCGCTGACGAACCGCTCGACCACCGGGGCGCACTCCTCGCGGGTGTAGAACCGCCAGCCGCCGGCGATCTCGCGCAGGTCGAAGCCGCGTCCCTCTTCGGTGTAGGCGGCCGCGGTCGCCCGCAGCAGCTCGATGATCTCCCCGGTCGGGCGCTCCAGCACCTGGGCCAGGACCACCGCGGGCACCGGCTCGTCGGCCACCAGCAGGATCGCCTCCAGGCTGGCGCGCAGCCCGGGGTCGTCGAGGCCGTCCGGTCCGGCCACCAGCTCGGCGGGGTCGTCGACGGCGGCCAGGCCAGCGTCGTCCGGCAGTTGTGGGTATTCGTCCATGTCCTAGCTTGTTTCTGAGTCGCTTGTTTCTGAGTCCGCAGGGGTGGTGCCCTCGTCCGCGTCCCGGGCCAGGTCCTCGTCGCCGTCGTCGTTGGCCGCGTTCCAGGTCACGTAGATGTCCCCGAGCGGCGCGACCTGCTCCAGCGCGATCCGGTCCTCCCGGTACAGCTCGAGCAGGGCCAGGAAGCTAGCCACGATCTCGTAGGTCGCTTCGCAGTCGGTGGTCAGCTGGCGGAAGCTGGCCCGGCCGAGCCGTCGCAGCCGTCCGGCCAGCCGCCGGGCCTGCTCACGGACGCTCACGAACGGGGCGTGAATGTGGTCGGTGGACACCGTCGGGGCCTGGCGCGGGGTGAGGGCCCGCGCCGCGATCCGGGCAAATTCTACCGGCCCGAGGCCGAGCAGGACCTCCGGGAACAGCTGGGCGAACCGCGGCTCCATCGGGACCCGGCGCGGGAACCGGCGGGCGGCGATCGCCATCCGGCCCGCGAACACGGCGGCCACCTCCTTGTAGGCGCGGTACTGCAGCAGCCGGGCGAACAGCAGGTCCCGGGCCTCGAGCAGGGCCAGGTCCTCCTCGTCCTCGACCTCACCGGAGGGCAGCAGCCGGGCCGCCTTGAGGTCCAGCAGGGTCGCGGCGACGACCAGGAAGTAGCTGACCTGGTCCAGGTCCCAGCCGCCGGACCGTTCCCGGATGTAGGCGATGAACTCGTCGGTGACCTGCGAGAGGGCGACCTCGGTGATGTCCAGCTTGTGCTTGGAGATCAGCGCCAGCAGCAGGTCGAAGGGGCCCTCGAACACGTCGAGGTGGACCTGGAAGCCGGACTGGGCGCCCAGCGGGGTGCCATCGGAGCCGGGGGTCTCGCCTGCGACCTCGCCGGTGATGTTCTCGGTCATGCCTCAGCCATGGTCAGCCGTGGTGACCGCCGCCGCTGAAGCCGCCACCGCCGTGGTGGCCGCCGCCGGACCCCTGGTGGCTGCTGCCGTGGTGGCCGTGGTGCAGGCGGCCGGGATCGTCAGCGGCCTCAGCCTCAAACCGGGCCCGCCTCCGGTTCTGCACCCGGCCCATCACGGCAACCAACAGCACAAGCACGATCAAGGCAATCCAGATCATCGCGGTCACATTCCTGGAGTGGGGTCGGGGACAACGGGGCCGGCGGCGGCCGGGTCGTCGGCGGCGACATCGCGGATGCGCCGGGCCAGCACGCTGGTTTCGCCGCGGGCGTCCAGGTCGGCGAGCAGGACCGCGATCGCCTCGCGGACCAGCCGGCCGCGATCGGCGGCGATCCCGTACCGGCGCAGCGCGAGCCGGGCGTGCTCGAGCTCGAACAGCTCATCGGCCGACAGGTAGACGGTGATCTTGTGGGTGTGCTGCTCCCGGCCACTGGCCGGACGGTGCGCAGCGACCTCGGGACCCTGGGTAGCTGGACGAAGCAGCTCCGCAATGCCCGGAAGGCTTACCCTTCGTGACCGTCCTCTGCTTGCCGCCACCGCTCAATTACCTCCCTGGCGAGTTCGCGGTAGGAACTCGCGCCCATCGATCCGGAGTCGAACCGGGTGATGGGCTCCCCGGCAACGGTAGCGTCTGGGAACCGGACGGTGCGGTTGATCACGGTGTGAAAAACCTTGTCGCCGAAGCCATTGACGATATTTGTGAGCACTTCACGGGTGTGAAGGGTGCGCGAATCGTACATTGTGGCGAGAAGGCCATCGATTTCCAGCTTTTGGTTAAGCCTTCGTGAAACCTTGTCGATGGTCTCCATCAGCAGCGCGACCCCGCGCATGGCGAAGTACTCGCACTCGAGCGGGATCAGCACGCCCGCCGCGCACGCCAGCGCGTTGATGGTCAGCAGCCCCAGCGACGGCTGGCAGTCGATCATGATCACGTCGTAGTCGCCGACGACCGGCTCGAGCACGCCGCCGAGCACGTACTCACGGCCGACCTCGTGCACCAGCTGGACCTCGGCCCCGGACAGGTCGATGTTGCTGGGCATCAGGTCCATGCCGGCGATCTGGGTCTTGATCAGCACGTCCTGGGCCGTGGTGCCCCGCTCCATCAGCAGGTTGTAGACCGTCGCCTCGACCTCGTGGGGCTGGATGCCGAGGCCGACCGACAGCGCGCCCTGCGGGTCGAAGTCGACCAGCAGCACCCGGCGGCCCTGCTCGGCGAGAGCGGCGCCCAGGTTGATGGTGGTGGTGGTCTTACCCACGCCACCCTTCTGATTGCAGACGGCGACGATTCGCGCCGGACCGTGATGATCGAGCGGTGCGGGGTCCGGGAAGGCCGACAATGGTCGCCCCGTGGGCCCCAGCTCTACGGCTTGCGCGTCTAGCGTCCGGGTTGCCACCAAGCTCCTGAACCTCCCGTGGACGATATCTTCCACTGAGTCCCGGACTCTAGGACCTTCGCTTGACCCCGTTCAAGCGGACGCGCCGTGAAGCACCGGAATTGAGATAAAAAGCCGGGGCGCTACCCCAGCGCCCGCGGGTGCGAGGCAGCGTACACTTCACGCAGTTTCTCTACGGTCACCAGGGTGTACACCTGTGTGGTGCTGACTGAGGCGTGTCCCAGCAGCTCCTGTACGACCCGAATGTCGGCCCCGCCGTCGAGCAGGTGGGTGGCGAACGAGTGCCGCAGCGTGTGCGGGGAGACGCCGGCGATCCCGGCCCGGCCGGCCGCGGCCACCAGCACCCCCCAGGCGCCCTGGCGGGTCAGCCGCCCGCCCCGGGCGTTCAGGAACAGCGCGGGGACGGCCGAGCGGCGGGTGGCGGCCGCCAGCGCGGGCCGGGCCCGGACCAGGTAGGCGTCGAGGGCGGCGGTCGCGTAGCGGCCCAGCGGCACGATCCGCTGCTTGCCGCCCTTGCCGTCCAGCCGCACGGCGGGCTCACCGTCCAGTTCGACGTCGTCGACGTCGAGGCCGGTCACCTCGGAGATGCGGGCGCCGGTGGCGTAGAGGAACTCCAGCAGCGCCCGGTCGCGGAGGAGCCGGGGATCGGTGCCTTCGCCCGGGCCGGCCGCGTCCAGGAGGCGTTCGACGTCGGTGATGGAGATGGCCTTGGGCAGGCGGCGGGGCGGGGCCGGGGGCGGCACCGGGCGGGCCGGGTCGGCCGCGGTCAGGCCCTGGGCGAACAGGTAGGCGTGCAGGCCGCGGACGGCGGCCATGGCCCGGCCGGCCGAGCTGGCGGCCAGCGGCGGGTGGTCGTCGTCGCCTTCGCGCAGGCGGGCCACGTAGGCGGCGACGTCAGCCGGCGTGACCTGACCGATGTCGGTGCGGCCGGTGGCGGCCAGCACCTGCCGGTAGCGGGTCAGGTCACGCCGGTAGGACGTCAGCGTGTTGGCGGCCAGGCCCCGTTCGACCAGCAGGTGGTCGAGGTAGCCGCGGACGGCGGCGTCGGGGCCAACGCTCGGGGCCAACACTCGGGGCCGGCTTCTCAGGCCAGGACTTCGGCCACCGGCCGCGACGGGAGGCCGTGCGCCTCGCCGACCGGTTCGCAGGTCAGGTCGCCGTCGTGGGTGGACAGGCCGGCCGCCAGGGCCGGGTCGGCCTTGAGGGCCTCGCGCCAGCCGTGGTCGGCGATCGCGGTGATGTAGGGCAGGGTCACATTGGTCAGCGCGTAGGTCGAGGTGTGGGGCACCGCGCCCGGCATGTTGGCCACGCAGTAGAACACCGAGTCGTGCACCCGGTAGGTGGGGTTGTCGTGGGTGGTGGGCCGGGAGTCCTCGAAGCAGCCGCCCTGGTCGATGGCGATGTCAACCAGCACCGAGCCGGGCTTCATGCGGGCCACCAGGTCGTTGCTGACCAGCTTGGGCGCCCGGGCGCCGGGCACCAGCACCGCCCCGATGACCAGGTCGGCGTCGATGACCGCGCGCTCGATCTCGTAGGTGTTGGACGCCACCGTCTGCAGGTGGCCCTGGTAGATCGCGTCGGCCGACCGCAGCCGGGCGATGTTCAGGTCGAGCAGCAGCACCTCGGCCTGCATGCCGAGGGCGATGGCGGCCGCGTTCATGCCGGACACGCCGGCCCCGAGCACCACCACCTTGGCCGCGTAGACGCCGGACACACCGCCCATCAGCACGCCCCGGCCGCCGCCGTCCCGCTGCAGGTGATGGGCGCCGACCTGCGGGGCCATCCGGCCCGCGACCTCCGACATCGGCGCCAGCAGGGGCAGTGACCGGTCCGGCAGCTGCACGGTCTCATAGGCGATGGAGGTGATACCGGAACTCAGCAGCGCGTCGGTGCAGGGCCGGGACGCGGCCAGGTGCAGGTAGGTGAACAGCACCTGGTCCCGGCGCATCCGGTGGTACTCCTCGGCCACCGGCTCCTTGACCTTGAGCACCAGGTCGGCGCTCTGCCAGACGTCATCGGCGGTCGGCAGCATCTTGGCCCCGGCCGCGGTGAAGTCCTCATCGGGGATGGACGAGCCGACCCCGGCGCCGGACTCGATCACGACCTCGTGACCGTGGCGGGCGAGCTCGTGCACTCCGGCCGGGGTGATGGCCACCCGGTACTCGCGGTTCTTGACTTCCCGGGGAACGCCAACCTTCATCGTTGTTCCTCCTCAACGGCCGGGCGTCATTGCCCGGCACACTTCACTTTTCTGGCGCGTCCGCGGCCCGGAGGCCGGCGAAGCCATCCTGGCGGGCTCGGTGGGCGGCCAGCAGGCCGACCACGGCAACGCCATTATGCAGTTCACCGGCCAGCACCAGGGACACCGCCCGCTCGAGCGGCACCCAGTCGAGGATCAGGTGGGCTTCCTCGTTCTCGGGCACGAACGTCCGGTCGGCGACCGGGACCTCTTCCAGGCCGCGGGCGAGGAAGACCCGGAGCCGCTCGGTGATGATGCCGGGCGAGCTGAAGTAGTCGGCCAGCACGTGCCAGTCACGGGCACGGTAGCCGGTCTCCTCGAGCAGTTCCCGGCGGGCGGTCTGGGCGGCCGGCTCGCCCGCCACGTCCCGCAGGCCGGCCGGCAGCTCCCACAGCAGCCGCCCGACCGCATGCCGGTACTGGCGGATCATCAGCACCCGGCCGTCGTCGTCGAGCGCGACCACCCCGACCGCACCGGGGTGCTCGACCACCTCGCGTTCGGTGGTGGTGCCCTCAGGGACCTGGACGGTGTCGGTCCGGACGTTGATGATCTTGCCCTGGTAGTGCTGCACCGAGGCGACCACCGGCCACCGGGCCGGCTGGTCGGCGATGGGCGGGGGCTCGGTCATGCGCTCGGGCTCGGTCGTGGGCTGGGGCTCGGTCATGCGGTGGCGGCCGCCCTGGTGCCGGACGCCCGCTGGCCGGTGGCGCCCACGGTCCGGGACCGTTCGATGGCGGCCGCGATCAGCCCGCTGAACAGCGGGTGCGGCCGGGTCGGGCGGGACAGGAACTCCGGGTGGGCCTGGGTGCCGACGAAGAACGGGTGCAGGTCCCGGTTCAGCTCGGCGAACTCGACCAGCCGCCCGTCCGGCGACAGGCCGGAGAACACCACCCCGGCCTTTTCCAGCCGCTCCCGGTAGGCGTTGTTGACCTCGTAGCGGTGCCGGTGCCGCTCCTCGACCGAGCCCTCGCCGTACATCTCGCGGACCAGGGTGTCGTCGGCCAGGTTGGCCCGGTAGAGGCCGAGCCGCATGGTGCCGCCCATGTCCCGCTCCCCCGCGATCACGTCCTCCTGGTCGGCCATGGTGGCGATCACCGGGTACGGGGTGTCGGGGTCGAATTCGGCGCTGTTGGCGTTCTCCAGCCCGGCCAGGTGGCGGGCGGCCTCGATGACCAGGCACTGCAGCCCGAGGCAGAGGCCCAGCAGCGGGATGCCGTTGGTGCGGGCGTACTGGATGGCGCCGAGCTTGCCCTCGATGCCGCGGACCCCGAACCCGCCCGGGATCAGCACCCCGTCCACGCCCTCGAGCGCCTGGGCGGCCCCCTCGGGGGTCTGGCACTCATCGCTCGGCACCCAGCGGATGTTGACCTTGGCGTCGTTGCCGAACCCGCCCGCGCGCAGCGCCTCGGCGGGCGACAGGTAGGCGTCGGGCAGGTCCACGTACTTGCCGACCAGCGCGATCGTGATCGACCGGGCGGGCCGGTGCACCCGCCGCAGCAGGTCGTCCCACTCGCTCCAGTCCACGTCGCGGAACGGCAGGTCGAGCCGCCGGACCACGTAGGCGTCGAGGCCCTCGCTGTGCAGCACCTTGGGAATGTCGTAGATCGACGGGGCGTCCGGGGCCGAGACCACCGCTTCCTCGTCCACGTCGCACATCAGGCTGACCTTGCGCTTGAGGCCCTCGCTGATCGGCCGGTCGGAGCGGCAGACGATCGCGTCGGGCTGGATGCCGATGCTGCGCAGGGCGGCCACCGAGTGCTGGGTCGGCTTGGTCTTGAGCTCACCGGACGGGCCGATGTAGGGCAGCAGCGACACGTGCAGGAAGAAGCACTGGTCCCGGCCGATCTCGTGCCGGATCTGGCGGATCGCCTCCAGGAACGGCAGCGACTCGATGTCGCCGACGGTCCCGCCGACCTCGGTGATGACCACGTCGACGTCGGGGCCGCCCATGTCGAGGATGCGGGTCTTGATCTCGTTGGTGATGTGCGGGATGACCTGGACGGTGTCGCCCAGGTAATCACCGCGCCGCTCCTTGGCGATCACCGCCGAATAGACCTGCCCGGTGGTGACGTTGGCCGAGCCCTGCAGGTGAGTGTCGAGAAACCGCTCGTAGTGCCCGACGTCCAGGTCAGTCTCGGTCCCGTCGTCGGTGACGAACACCTCGCCGTGCTGAAAAGGGTTCATCGTGCCGGGGTCGACGTTGAGATAGGGGTCGAGCTTCTGCATGATGACGTTCAGGCCGCGAAGCTTGAGCAGCCGTCCGAGACTGGAGGCGGTGAGCCCTTTGCCCAGGCTGGACGCGACCCCTCCAGTGACGAAAAGATGCCTGGTAGAGACCGGTCGAGTACGGTGCGCTGATGCAGCCAAGGTGAGGCTCCCGTGGTCGTCGATACGGCGGTGAATCCGCCTGTCCACGGGCCACCAGAATAACAGGCAGTGAGAAGCGGGCTGGCCAGGACACGGGGTTACGCGGTATTGCCTTCGGGGGCGCAAGCCCCCCAGACCCCCGGGGCTTACGCCCCACTAGGCGCCGGCCTTGCCCGCCATCTGCGCCAGCGACTCCCCGTTGGGGCCGGTCCGGTCGTCGTCGTGATGGGCCTCGCCGAACCGGGCGAGCGCGACCGCGCAGAGCACCGCGAGCACGAAACCGGCGATGGCGACCCCGGTCATGCCGGGCCGGGTCCGGTCGCCCAGGAACACCACCCCGACCGCGGACGGCGGCAGCGTCTCGGCCAGCACCACGGCCGCGGTGGCGACGGTGACGCTGCCGGCCTCGAGCGCCGACGCGTAGAACAGGAACGAGACGATGCCGGCGGCGATCAGCGCGTAGGTGGCCGGGTCGCGGATCAGCGACAGCGGGGCGAAGCTGTTCAGCACCCGGGCGGCCACCCCGAGCACGCCGTAACCGGTGCCCGCGACCACGCCCAGGACCGGGGTGCGCAGCGGGTCGGGCAGGCGGCCGGCCGCCACCCCGATCAGGGCCAGGCCGGCCACGGCGGCGATCAGCGACAGCTTGAACACCACGCTGGCCTGGCTGGCGCCCTCCGGGCCGGCCGACGAGCCGAGCAGCCCGACCCCGGTGACGACGCCGCCGACCGCGACCCATTCGCGCCAGTGCAGGACCGCGCCGATCAGCCAGGTGGCGACGACCGCGGTCACCGCCAGGTTGGCGGCGATCATGGCCTGCACGGCGAACAGCGGCAGCCGGTGCAGCGCGACCAGCTGGGCCAAGAAGCCGATGGTGTCGAGGCCGAGGCTGGCCACGAACCGCCACTGGCCGAACATCCGGACCAGCAGGCCGGGGTCAACCCCGGGGGTCGGGGTCCCCTCGGCGGGAGTGGTGCCGGCCGGCGGCCGGTGGCTGGCCGTGCGGGCCGCGACGGCCTGCATGACCGAGGCCACGCCGTAACAGACGGCCGCGACTACGGCAGCCACCAGGCTAGCTACCACAACTCACGACCTTACGCCCTCCGGGTCGACGCTCCCTGAACCGCACCAGGCCTGTCAACGGTGCGAACATCCAGCCTGCCTCCAGCATTCCTGAAGGCGGCCAGCACGGGAAGTTAATAATCCGGTCTGATGGGCTAGCCCGGTGTAACCCCGGCCATCGGCGACTTGCTCAGTGCGTGGTCACGAGGCACAGGTCGGGCGCGCAGGCGAACCACAGCCTGCCCGCGGCGTCGAGGGCCAGGTTCTGGGTCGCCGGGGCCGGATAGGCCTGGACTTCGCCGCGGCCGGACAAGCGGAGCAGGCCGCCTCGCGTGCTCGACAGCCACAGCGCCCCGTCCGGGCCTTCCGCCATGACCGAGGCGTCCGCGGCCGTGGCGGCGTCGGCGGCCCCGATCACTCCGCTCGGGCCGACATGGACGAGGCGGGGACCCGAGCTGGACTGGTCCACGTTCGCGGCGAGAATCCAGATCGATCCATCGCTCAGCGCGGTGATGGCTCCATCCCACTGCGGCGCGGGCCCGGCCCCGCCCGCGGGCAGCGTCGTCACGACCCGGGCCGTCCGCCCGTCGTCGCCGATACGCCAGATGTCGCCGCTGACGGCGAGGGCCCACACGGTCCCGTCGCAGCCGGCCACGGCGGCGCCCACTTGATCCTGGCCGATGGCAACCGGCCGGCCACCGTCGGCCGGCCCGTTGCTGACCCACAGCCCGGACGGCCCCTGGTGGGCCGAGCGGACGTACCACCAGAACCGGCCGACCGTGTCGCGGAAATAAATGCCCGGGGAGGCGCCGGACACGGGATGGCTCACCCCGGCTGGGTCCCGCCACATCGGCCGGGCGCCCGGACCGGCGCTGAAGAAGTAGGAGAGGTCGACGGGAGAGCCCATCATGTCGCCCTCCCAGTCGTGCCGCTGCGCCAGGACGCGGCCGGAGGCGCTGACCTGGTAGACGTGGTCCTGCCCGGGCCCGTTGTCGTAGCCGCTGGTGCCGGGCGTCTGCGCGACCACGATGAACGACCCGTCGGCGAGGGCGATGACGTTCTGGATGCTGTCTTCCCCGTGCCAGAAGCCAACCTTCACCCGGGTCACGGCGATACGGGCGGGCGCCGGGTCCACGGTGCGGACCCGGCAGACCCCGACGGTTGGGGCTGCGCTGGCCGGCGGGCCTGGGCCAGCGGCTTGGGACGGGTGCCCGGCCGCCGGGTGGTGCGTCGCGCACCCGGCCAGGGCGGCGGCCACGATCGGCAGCCACATTGAGTACCTGAGCGCGCGGGCCCGCACGGCTCCATCGTAGAACCGTCCGGAGCATGGCACGCGGGGCTGGTGGGCTGTGGGGCTGGTGGGGCGGGGTCAGACGCCGGCGGCTTGCATGCCGCGGAGCTCTTGCTTGAGCTCGCGGATCTCGTCGCGGAGGCGGGCGGCCACCTCGAACTGGAGCTCGGCGGCGGCCGCGTGCATCTGCTCGGTGAGCTGCTTGATCAGCTCGACCAGGTCCCCGCGGGCGGCCCCGCCGCCCTCGCCGAGCAGGTCCTCGCCGACGCCGGCGCCGGCCGCGCGGGCGGCGGCGCGGGCCTTGGACGACAGGCCCGGCACCGGGGACTTGCCCCGGCTCTGCTGACGGCCGGCCCCGCCGATGAGCTCGTCGGTGTCGGCGTCCTCGCGGACCAGCTGGTCGAGGATGTCGGCGATCCGCTTGCGCAGCGGCTGCGGGTCGATGCCACGCTCGGTGTTGTAGGCGATCTGCTTCTCGCGGCGCCGGTTGGTCTCGTCGATCGCGCGCTGCATCGACGGCGTGATCGAGTCGGCATACATGATGACCTGGCCGGACACGTTACGGGCGGCCCGGCCGATGGTCTGGATGAGCGAGGTGCCCGAGCGCAGGAAGCCCTCCTTGTCGGCGTCCAGGATCGTCACCAGCGACACCTCGGGCAGGTCGAGGCCCTCGCGCAGCAGGTTGATGCCGACCAGCACGTCGAACTCGCCGACCCGCAGCTCGCGCAGCAGCTCGATCCGGCGCAGGGTGTCGACCTCGCTGTGCAGGTAGCGGGCGCGGACGCCGTTCTCGAGCAGGTAGTCGGTGAGGTCCTCGGCCATCTTCTTGGTCAAGGTGGTGACCAGCACCCGCTCGTTGCGGTCAGACCGGATCTTGATCTCGTGCAGCAAGTCGTCGATCTGGCCCTTGGTCGGCCGGATCTGCACCTCGGGGTCGACCAGCCCGGTCGGCCGGATGACCTGCTCGACCACGTCGCCGCCGACCCGCTGCAGCTCGTACGGCCCGGGGGTGGCGGACAGGTAGACGGTCTGGCCGATCCGCTCGGTGAACTCGTCCCAGGTCAGCGGCCGGTTGTCGATCGCGCTGGGCAGCCGGAAGCCGTGCTCGACCAGGTTGCGCTTGCGCGACACGTCGCCCTCGTACATGGCCCCGATCTGCGGCACGGTGTTGTGCGACTCGTCGATGACCAGCAGGAAGTCTTCCGGGAAGTAGTCCAGCAGCGTGTTCGGCGCGGTGCCGGCCGCGCGGCCGTCGATGTGACGCGAGTAGTTCTCGATGCCGGCGCAGCTGCCGACCTGGCGCATCATCTCGATGTCGTAGGTGGTGCGCATGCGCAGCCGCTGAGCCTCCAGCAGCTTGCCGCTCCGCTCCAGCTCGGCCAGCCGCTCGGCCAGCTCGGCCTCGATGCCGGCGATGGCCCGCTCCATCCGCTCGGCGCCCGCCACGTAGTGCGAGGCCGGAAAGACGTAGAGCTCCTCGTCCTCGCTGACCACCTCGCCGGTCAGCGGGTGCAGGGTCATCAGCCGCTCGATCTCATCACCGAACATCTCGATCCGGACGGCGAGCTCCTCGTACTGCGGGATGATCTCGATCGTGTCGCCCCGGACCCGGAACGTGCCGCGGGTGAACGACAGGTCGTTGCGGGTGTACTGCATGCCGACCAGCTGGCGGAGCATGGCGTCGCGCTCGATCGTGTCGCCCACCTTGAGCGTGAGCATCCGGTCCACGTACTCCTGCGGGGTCCCGAGGCCGTAGATGCAGGACACCGAGGCCACCACGATCGTGTCCCGGCGGGTCAGCAGCGAGTTGGTGGCCGAGTGCCGCAGCCGCTCCACCTCGTCGTTGATCGAGGAGTCCTTCTCGATGTAGGTGTCGGTCTGCGGGATGTAGGCCTCAGGCTGGTAGTAGTCGTAGTACGAGACGAAGTACTCGATCGCGTTGTCCGGCAGCATCTCGCGCAGCTCGTTGGCGAACTGGGCGGCGAGTGTCTTGTTCGGCAGCATGACCAGGACGGGGCGATCCAGCCGCTCGGCCAGCCAGGCCACGGTCGCGGTCTTACCGGTGCCGGTCGCACCGAGCAGGACGGTGTCCTTCTCCCCGTCCCGGATGCGCTCCTCCATCGCGGCGATGGCGGCGGGCTGGTCCCCCGCGGGCGTCATCTCGGTCACCACGTGGAAGGGCGCGACCCGGCGCTTGAGGTCGGTCACGGGACGCGGCATGGGACCTCCTCCTGGGACGGGTAACGAGCCGGCTGGCTCAGGTTTCAACAGTACGCGGGGGGTCCGACATTCCGGCCCGGGCGGCGTCGGCGGCGGACCCCGGGGCGGCCAGATCGCGGAGCACCGCCCACACGTCGTCGACCTGCTGGTCGAGGTCGGCCAGGGTGCCGGAGTTGTCGATGACGATGTCGGCGATGGCCAGCCGCTGGTCCTGGCTGGCCTGGGCGGCCATCCGCTCGCGGGCGTGCTTCTCGGTCAGCCCGCGGGCGTCGACCAGCCGCCGCAGCCGCTGGTCGTCGGGGGCGTCGACCACGATCACGGTGTCGTAGCCCCGCTGCAGCTGGTTCTCGGCCAGCAGCGGCACGTCGTGCAGCACGATCCCGGCCGGGCCGACGGCGGCGGCCGCTTCCTGCTCGAGCTGGCGGGTCCGCTCGTGCACCAGCGGGTGCACGATCGCGTTGAGCTTGGCCAGCAGGTCCTCGTCGGCGAACACCAGCTGGCCGAGCCGTTCGCGGTTCAGGCGGCCGTCGGGCAGCAGGACGTCGGGGCCGAACACGGCCGCGATCTGGCCGAGGCCGGGGGTGCCGGGCTCGACCACCTCGCGGGCGACCACGTCCGCGTCGATCAGGGCGGCCCCGCGCTCGGCCAGGCGCCGGGACACCTCGCTCTTGCCGGAACCGATTCCGCCGGTCAGACCGACTCGAAGCACGTGACCTCCGCAGTAGCTGTCTGCTCAGCCCGGTCAGACGTTTTCAGAATTTTCCGGGCGTAAATGAAGGGGTGGAGCCCCCGCAGTTGCGGGGAACTCCACCCGATCATGGTCCGGACGAGCGTCCGGCAGCTGAAGCCGAGGTGAACCTCAGCCCTGGTTGCCGGACAGCTTGTCGCGCAGCGCCGCGAGGGCCTCGTCGGAGGCCAGCGCGCCGCCGCCGCTCGGGGCGCCGGTGCTGGACCGGGTGGCCCCGCGCGGGGTGCTGCTGCTGGACGACGACGAACTCGACGACGAACTGCTGGTCGACGCGGCCGGAGCCCCGTCGTCGCCGCTGGCGATCGCCTCGGAGTCGGCCTTGCGGGCCTCCTCGACCTGCCGCCGGTGCGCCTCGAAGCGGGTCCGCGCCTCGGCGTACTGGCGCTCCCACTCCTCGCGCTGGGCGTCGAAGCCCTCGAGCCACTCGCCGGTCTCGGCGTCGAAGCCCTCGGGGTATTCGTAGTTGCCCTCGGTGTCGTAGGTGGCCGGCATGCCGTAGAGGGTCGGGTCGAAGTCGTCGCCGACGGCCTCGCCGATCGTGCCCTCGTTGGCCTGCTTGAGCGACAGCGAGATCCGCCGCCGGTCCAGGTCGATGTCGATGATCTTCACGAAGATCTCGTCGCCGACCTGCACGACCTGCTCCGGGATCTCCACGTGGCGGTCGGCCAGCTCGGAGATGTGGACCAGGCCCTCGATGCCCTCCTCGACCCGCACGAACGCGCCGAACGGCACCAGCTTGGTGACCCGGCCGGGCACGACCTGGCCGATCTGGTGGGTGCGGGCGAACTGCTGCCAGGGGTCTTCCTGGGTGGACTTCAGCGACAGCGAGACCCGCTCGCGGTCCATGTCCACGTCCAGCACCTCGACCGTGACCTCCTGGCCGACCTCGACCACCTCACCCGGGTGGTCGATGTGCTTCCAGGACAGCTCGGACACGTGCACCAGGCCGTCCACCCCGCCCAGGTCGACGAACGCGCCGAAGTTGACGATGGAAGAGACCACACCCTTGCGGATCTGGCCCTTCTGCAGGGTGTTGAGGAAGGTGTGCCGCACCTCGGACTGGGTCTGCTCCAGCCAGGCCCGCCGGGACAGCACCACGTTGTTGCGGTTCTTGTCGAGCTCGATGATCTTGGCTTCGAGCTCGCGGCCCACATACGGCTGCAGATCGCGGACGCGGCGCATCTCCACCAGCGACGCGGGCAGGAAGCCGCGCAGGCCGATGTCGAGGATCAGGCCGCCCTTGACGACCTCGATCACGGTGCCGTTGACGACGCCGTCCTCTTCCTTGATCTTCTCGATCGTGCCCCAGGCGCGCTCGTACTGGGCGCGCTTCTTGGACAGGATCAGGCGCCCCTCCTTGTCCTCCTTCTGCAGGACAAGGGCCTCGATGTGCTCGCCAGTCTTGACCACATCGTGGGGATCGACGTCATGCTTGATCGACAGCTCGCGAGAGGGAATGACTCCCTCTGTCTTGTAGCCGATGTCGAGCAAGACCTCGTCTCGATCGACCTTGACGATGGTGCCTTCGACAATGTCACCGTCGTTGAAGTACTTAATGGTCTCGTCGATCGCGGCGAGGAATGCTTCCTCGGACCCGATGTCGTTGACCGCTACCTTTGGGGTCGAGGTTGCTTCTGTACTGCTCGTCATGTGTGGGTTGGCTCCGGATGCGGACAGGATTGTGGGCGTACTACGGCCGTGTCACCGCAGGGAGGACCAGGAATCGCGAAACCCGCAAAGCCGGCGGAACCGGCCCGCTGGGCGGCCTAAGACCGCCGGTGAGGTCAAGTGACAAGCGGACCACACGAGGACACAGCGCAGCGTTCAGAATATGAGAGCAACGCCACGGGGTCAATCGGAGTTACCGTGACCGGCGCGTCGGTGCGTGGTTGTTACAACATCGAGCCGGGTCTGCCTATTCCGCTCAGTGAGCGGCGTCCCACCAGCTGTGTCCGGACCCCACCGAGACCTCCAGCGGGACCCGCAACTGGGCCGCGTTGGCCATCTGGTCGCAGACCAGGTCACGCAGGGCCTCGAACTCGCCGGCGGCGACCTCGAAGATCAGCTCGTCGTGGACCTGGAGCAGCATCCGCGACTTGAGGCCGCGGTCGGCGATGGCCCGGTCGACGGCCAGCATGGCCATCTTGATGATGTCGGCGGCCGAGCCCTGGATCGGGGCGTTCAGCGCCATCCGCTCGGCCATCTCCCGGCGCTGGCGGTTGTCGGAGGTCAGGTCGGGAAGGTAGCGGCGGCGGCCGAACATGGTCTCGGTGTAGCCCTCCTGGCGGGCCTGGGCGACCACGTCCCGCAGGTAGTCGCGGACCCCGCCGAACTCGGCGAAGTACTCGTCCATCAGCGCCCGCGCCTCCTCCGAGGAGATGTGCAGCCGGTCCGACAGCCCGAACGCGGACAGGCCGTAGGCCAGGCCGTAGTTCATCACCTTGATCCGGTTGCGCAGATCCCCGTTGATCTCCTCGGGCGGGAGCGCGAACACGCGGGCGGCGGTCGCGGCGTGGAAGTCGTGGCCGGACTCGAACGAGGCGATCAGCGCCTGGTCGCCGGACAGGTGGGCCATGATGCGCAGCTCGATCTGGCTGTAGTCGGCGGTCAGCAGGGTCTCGTACCCCTGGCCGACCACGAACGCACGCCGGATACCGCGGCCTTCCTCGGTCCGGATCGGGATGTTCTGCAGGTTCGGGTCGGTCGAGGACAGCCGCCCGGTGGCCGCGATCATCTGGTTGAAGGTGGTGTGGATGCGGCCGTGATCGTCGGCCATCGGGATCAGCGAGTCCACGATGGACTTGAGCTTGGCCACGTCCCGGTAGCGCAGCAGGTGCTCCAGCACCGGGTCCCCGGTCTGGCCGAGCAGCGAGGTGAGCGCGTCGGAGTCGGTGGTGTAGCCGGTCTTGATGCGCTTGGTCTTGGGCAGCCCCCGCTCGGTGAACAGCACCTCCTGGAGCTGCTTGGGCGAGCCGAGGTTGAACTCGTGCCCGACGACCGCGAACGCGGCCTGCTCGGACCCCTTGACGTCGCCCTGGAACGTCGCGGACATGCCGCTCAGGTAGTCGGTGTCGGCCGCGATGCCGGTCCGTTCCATCCGCGCCAGCACGTCCACCAGCGGTAGCTCCACGTCGTGCAGCAGGGTCCCGGCGCCGCGCCGTTCCAGATCGGCGTCGAGCGCGTCGGCCAGCTCGGCGGTGGCCCGCGCGTGCAGCACCAGGTTGGCGGCGGCGTCCTCCTCGCCCGAGCCGTCGAGCGTGAGCTGCTCGGGGGTGCCGGCGTCGTCGCGCAGCTCCTTGCCCAGGTAGCGCAGGGTCAGGTCGCCGAGGTCGAACGAGCGCTGGCCGGGCAGGGCCAGGTAGGCGGCCAGCGCGGTGTCACTGGTCAGCCCGGCCAGCTCGAAGCCGTGGGCGGCGAACGCGTGCATCGGGCCCTTGGCGTCGTGCAGCGCCTTGGGCAGGTCGGCGGTGGCCAGCCAGCCGCCCAGGGCTTCGCTGTCGGACTCGGTCAGCGCGGTCGGGTCGAGGTAGGCGCCGTGGCCGTCGGTGGCGGCGATCGCGATCCCGGTCAGCGTGCCGGTGCCGCGGCCCCAGGTGCCCGCCACGGCCAGCCCGGCCCGGGTGATCGGGGTCTGTACGGCCTCGCGGTCGGCGGGGTCCGGACGGTCGATGGCGGCGGGCTCGGCCGCGTGGTCGGCGATCCACTCGGCCACCTCGTCCGGGCCGAGCAGGGTGACCTCGATGTCGAAGCCGGCCGCGGGCTCGGCGGCGCTGTCGTCGCCGCCCGCGACCCCGGCGATGCCGTCGGGCAGGGTCTGGTAGAGCCGGTCGCGCAGCACCCGGAACTGCAGGGTGTCGAACAGCTGGTGGATCTGGTCGCGGTCCCAGACCTTGGGCACCAGGTCGTCCGGGCCGGCGCCGATGTCGCCGAGCGGCACGTCGCGCACCAGCGCGGTCATCTGCCGGTTGCGGAGCACGTCGCCGAGGTGCTCGCGGAGCGCGTCACCGGCCTTGCCCTTGACCTCGTCGACCCGGTTGACCAGCTCCTCCAGCGAGCCGAACTCGCGGATCCACTTGGTCGCGGTCTTCTCCCCCACCCCGGGGATGCCGGGCAGGTTGTCGCTGGGGTCGCCGCGGACGGCGGCGAAGTCCGGGTACTGGGCCGGGGTGAGGGTGTACTTCTCCTCGACCGCGGCCGGCGTGAAGCGGGACATGTCGGTGATGCCGCGCCGGGTCATCAGCACGGTCACGTGGTCGTCGACGAGCTGGAGGACGTCGCGGTCGCCGCTGACGATGAGCACGTCCATACCCTCGGCCTCGGCCTGGGTGGCGAGGGTGGCGATCAGGTCGTCGGCCTCGTAGCCGGCCACCGACAGCCGCTTGATGCCGAGCGCGTCCAGCACCTCGAAGATCAGGCTGAGCTGGCTGCGGAAGTCCTCCGGGGTCTCGCGCCGGTTGGCCTTGTACTCGACGTACTGCTCGTGCCGGAACGTCGGCTCGCTGCGGTCGAAGGCCACCGCCACGTGGGTGGGCTGCTCGTCCCGGAGCACGTTGATGAGCATCGCGGTGAACCCGTAGACCGCGTTGGTGGGCTGGCCGGTGGTGGTGGAGAAGTTCTCGGCGGGCAGCGCGAAGAACGCCCGGTAGGCCAGTGAGTGCCCGTCGAGCAGCAGCAGCCGCCCGTTGGCCGGCTCTTGGCCCGCCTGGCTGGCTGGCTCTCGGCCTGGCTTTTTGGCCTGGTCACCAGCCTTTGCGCTGGTTTTGCCGCTGGGCGCGGTCCCCGTCTTCGTCGCCACGGATCGATCCTACGGTCAAAAAGAGGCGGCCCGGCGGCAACTGCCGCCGGGCCACCCGGAAAATCAGGTCAGGGTCTCAGCTCAGGACGAGAACGCGAAGATCGTCGTCGAGTTGATCGTCTGGCCGGCCTTGATCTCGGTGGTCGGGAAGTTCGGCTGGTTGGGCGAGTTCGGGAAGTGCTGGGTCTCGAACGTGTAGCCCGCGCCCTGCCGGTAGGTGTGGCCGCTGATCCCCACCAGGGTGCCGGTGAGGAAGTTGCCGCTGTAGAACTGGACGCCCGGCTGGTCGGTCCACACGGTCAGGGTGCGGCCGCTGGCCGGGTCGGACGCGCGGGCGGCCAGGTTGAGGCCGTCCGGGCCGGTGGTCCACTTGGTCTGCTGGTTCAGCACCCAGTTGTGGTCGTAGCCCTGGGCCAGCAGCAGCTGGTTGTCGGCGGCCGGCGCGTTGTCCGGAGCGCTCACGTCGTCGATCTGGGCACCGAGGGCCTTCGGGTGGGTGAAGTCGAACGGCGTGCCCTTGACGCTGACGTTGTAACCCAGCGGGATCTGGGTCAGGTCGGTCGGCGTGTACTTGTTCGCGTTGATCATGATGTCCTGGCGGTAGGCGGAGCCCGCGGGCGAGCTCTCACCGGCCAGGTTGAAGTAGCTGTGGTTGGTCAGGTTGATGACCGAGTTCAGGTTCTTGGACTCGTCGGTCGTCTTGTAGTGGATCGTCAGCGCGCCGTGGCTGTTGATCGTGTAGGTGACGACGTTCTTGATCTCGCCCGGGAACCCGGTGCAGCCGTTCGGGCAGCCGGGGGAACCGGCCGCGCCCGCCTGGTCACCGTTCGGGCTGACCAGCGTGAGCTGGACGCCGGCGCTGCCCCTGGTGTTCACGGTCTTGGCCGCCCACACGTGGCTGCCGAAGCCGACCAGGCCACCGTGCAGGGTGTTGCCGTTGTTGTTGATCGGCAGCGTGTAGGTGACCTTGCCCACGCCGGGCTGCACGAGGCTGAAGGTGCCCTTGGCGATGCGGTTACCGTAGCGGCCGATCGACTCACCGAAGTAGGGGCCGCCGTTGGCGGTCACCGGCGGGCTGTCGTACTTCACATAGTCAGCAAGAGTCTTGAAACCAAGGGTGACGTCGGCGACCTGGCCGTTGCGGCCGGGCACGCTGATCGACTGGATGATGCCGCCGTAGCTGAGCACGTTGGCGGTCACCCCGCCGCCGCGCAGGGTGTAGCGGTAGACGGCGGTGTTCTTGCCGGTGTACGGCTCCACCGTGCTGCCGAAGTACGAGCTGGTGACGCTGGGGCCGCCGCCGGCGTGGGCCGGCCTGGCGGCTGAGGCCGAGGCGGCCGTGGCACCGAACGCGCCCGCGGCGGCCGCGACGGCGGTCACGGCGGACACAGCACCGATTCGGGCACGCCGCCCAAATCGCCTCGGTCCTAGCTGGCGCTGTCCTGATACGTCAGACAATGAAGGCTCCCTTCGTTGGGTTCCTCGGGTTCGTAGAACATAGCGGCTTTCGCCGGTTCTCCTCAGGCATTGTGAGCGATAACAACGAAGAAGTCGCGCCGTTTCGCACAAGAAAATACGAAACGCTGCGGAAAACCGGTTGCGCACCGGCGGGCGGGCGCTGACCTGCGATGGAACAGGGGCGAAACGGGGGCTCGGGTCACTTATGGGTAACGAATTAATTGCAAATCATGGTGTCTCCCGGGCGAAAGCCGGCTAATTACGCACGGGTGGACAGTTGTGCACAGGCAGTGCGGGGTGGTCGGGTATGCGGAGGGTCGGGGCGCGGGGGGAGGATTCGGGCGCGGGTGGGGGTCCCGGGGCGGGGCGGCTCCGGGCGCGGCCGGGGCTGGGGCACGGCCGGGGCTGGGGCACGGCTGGGGCAAGGCCGGGGCTGGGGCTGGGGCAAGGCCGCTGCGGCGGGTGGCGGAGCGTTGACCGCGGATTATCTCCCGTGACCGGCCAGCACCCCGCCGTACTCCGGTCCCCGCTCCGCTCCCGGCCGCGCCACCGCTCCCGGCCGCGCCGCTGCTCCCGGCCGCGCCACCGCTCCCGGCCCGCCACCGCTCCCGCCAGATGGCGGCTATGGCGGCTGGCGATGCCCGGGGGCCGTCCGGCGGTCCGGGCTCACAGGGGGGCCACGGGCGAGCCGACCGGTCGCGAGCCGGAGAATGCCGGCCCGGGGCCAGGGACCGGGCTGGGCGCGAGGCGGAGCCGCTCGGCGCGAGACGGAGCCGCTCGGCGCGAGGCGGAGCCGCTGGGCGCGAGACGGGCGACTGGCGGCCGGCCAGGGTGATTCTGGGTGGGCGAGGTGGTGGAGACGAGATTGTTATGTTGGGCGGCCGCGGCCGGAGGGGCCAGTGCCCGGTTTCGGTTGCTAAATACGTAGTGGCGGTATTACCGAAAGTCATGGGATGCCGTGGTGCGACAACGGCGAGTGCGACAGGAAGCGCATGGTTGCCGCTTCAACCAGGGAGGCGGCACGTTCGGCGACGGACAAACGCACAGTGACGCTGAGTAGCGGAAGCGGGCGGCCGGGCGGGATGGGGTGGCGGCGGACGGTGAAGCGCAGGCGACACTTCAGTCACAGTAAGCCGGCCCTTTATCAGCAGAGAGCAGCGACGGAGACGAACAGGCGGTCAGGCCGTAAACGGCGGGCGAAGAAACTGCGACCGCGCACCATCTCGGGGGTGGCCTGCCTTTGCTTTGTACGGTGGTGGCTCGCTACCGTGGAGGTAGAGAGCCCGGGGAGCTCAGTAGAGAACGTGTCCGACCGGGGAAGGCGGATACGGCACCAAAGGCGCCCCGGGCTCCTCTTTGTCGGTTCTTGGCCCGGTAAGTCCCGAATTTGGGTCAGGACGGCGAGGATTCGGGCTGCTGCGACGCGCTCAGCGTGCCCTCGATCACGGCTTCGGCGACCTTACGCATCGTGAGGCGCCGGTCCATCGACGTCTTCTGGATCCAGCGGAACGCCTCCGGCTCGGTCATGCCGTGCTCGGCCTGCAGCAGGCCCTTGGCCCGGTCGAGCACCTTGCGGACCTCGAGGCGCTCACGGAGGTTGCCGACCTCGGATTCCAGGGTGGTGATCTCCTGGAACCGGCTGACCGCCATCTCGATGGCCGGCACCAGGTCGGCCTTGGTGAACGGCTTGACCAGGTAGGCCATGGCGCCCGCGTCGCGGGCGCGCTCGACCAGCTCGCGCTGGGAGAACGCGGTGAGGATGACCACCGGGGCCAGCCGCTCGGCCGCGATCCGTTCCGCCGCCGAAATGCCGTCGAGGACGGGCATCTTGACGTCGAGGATGGCAAGCTCGGGACGTTGGGCGGTCACCTGCTCGACGGCCGCCTCACCGTCACCGACCTCGGCCACCACGGCGTAGCCCTCTTCTTCCAGCATTTCCTTGAGGTCCAGGCGGATAAGCGCCTCATCCTCGGCGATAACGACTCGTAGCTGCTTCTGGCTCACGCTGACGAGAGTACAGGCAGCGGGTACATTTAGGGTCGGCCACTCCCGTTCAGACCGTCATGCCCCGGTAGACCAATCGGCAGAGTCCGCGGCCTCAAAATCCGTGCAGTGTGGGTTCGAATCCCACCCGGGGCACCTTTCTACCGCCTTTTGTCAGTGGCGAATGTGACACTTTCGGCGTGTTTGACGAGGCGGCCCAGGAGCGCGGCGGACGGCGAAGCGCGCTGGCGTGCCCGCGGTGTGCGATACCCCCGGAACTGCCGGAACCGCAAGGCCAGTACGCCTATCTGCTCGGGCTCTATCTCGGGGACGGCTGTATCAGCGTTGGTGGTGATCCCGCCAAGGGCGTGTGGGTGCTGCGCATTTTCTGTGCCGATGCCTGGCCCGGGCTGCGGGTGGAATGCGAGGCGGCAATGAGCGCGATCAGGCCCGCCAACAAGGTGTCGGCCCGGCCGGGGACCGGGTGCACGGAGATTCTTTGTTATTCGCGTCACTGGCCGCATCTGCTGCCGCAACACGGCCCCGGTAAGAAGCACAACCGGCTGATCGAGCTGGTGCCGTGGCAGCAGGACATCGTCAGCCGCCAGGCCGGCGCGTTCGCGCGGGGGCTGTTCCACTCTGACGGCTGCCGGTTCTGGTCCCGGGTCCGCCGCCCGCTGGCCAGCGGCGACCGCTGGTACGCGTACCCGCGTTACATGTTTACCAATGAGTCTGCGGACATCCTCGGGCTGTGCGGGCAGACGCTGGACCAGCTCGGCGTGGACTGGCGCTTCTCCCGCCGCAACACGATCTCGGTGGCGCGGCGGGAGGCCGTCCGGCGGCTGGATGAGTTCGTCGGGCCCAAGTACTGACGGGGCCAGGGCAGCATCAGCCGACAGCCGGCGGGAGCGGATGCGCGGCCGGGGAGCGGAGCGGGGACCGGAGTACGGCGGGGGGCTGGCCGGTCACGGGAGATAAAAGGCGGTCTCGTGACCGGCGCAGCGGTGGGCTCAGAGCTGGATCTGGGGGTACAGGGGGTGGCGGGCCAGGAGGTCGGCGCAGCGGGTGCGGCAGGCTTCGGCGACGGTCGCGTCCAGTTGGTGCTTGGCCTTGGAGCCAGGCTGCGGGGTGGTGGCGGCCAGGGCGGTGGTCATGATGTCGGCGACCTCGTCGAGGTCGGCGGGGCCCATGCCGAGGGTGGTGAGGGCGGGGGTGCCGAGGCGGATGCCGGAGGTGTACCAGGCGCCGTTGGGGTCGCGGGGGACCGAGTTGCGGTTGGTGACCACGCCTGATTCGAGCAGGGCGGCTTCAGCCTGGCGGCCGGTCAGGCCGTAGCTGGCGGCGACGTCGGCCAGCACCAGGTGGTTGTCGGTGCCGCCGGTGACCAGGGTGACGCCCCGGCGCAGCAGTCCCTCGGCCAGGGCGCGGGCGTTGGTGACGATCTGGGCCGCGTACTGCGCGAACGCGGGCTGGCGGGCCTCGGCCAGGGCCACCGCCTTGGAGGCGATGATGTGCTCGAGCGGGCCGCCGAGCACCAGCGGGCAGCCACGGTCGACGAACGGGGCGTACTCGGGGGTGCACAGCACCAGGCCGCCGCGCGGGCCGCGCAGCGACTTGTGGGTGGTGCTGGTGACCACGTCGGCGTGCGGGACCGGGTTGAGGTTGCCGGTCAGCACTCCCCCGGCGACCAGCCCGGCGAAGTGGGCCATGTCGACCATGAAGGTGGCGCCGACCTCGGCCGCGATCTCGGCCAGGCGGGCGAAGTCGGGGTTGCGCGGGTAGGCCGAGTAACCGGCCACCAGGATCAGCGGGCGGAACTCGCGGGCCTGGGCGGCGATGGCGTCGTAGTCGAGCAGCCCGGTCTGCTCGTCGGTGCCGTAGCTGGCCTGGTCGAACATCTTGCCGGAGATGTTGGCGCGGAAGCCGTGGGTCAGGTGGCCGCCGGCGTCCAGCGACATGCCCATCATCCGCTGGGAGCCGAACTGGGCGCGCAGCTGGGCCCAGGCGTCCCGGTCGAGGCCGTCCACGTTCTTGGCGCCGGCCTCGTCCAGGAACGGGCGCTCGACCCGCTTGGCCAGGATCGACCAGTAGGCGACCAGGTTGGCGTCGATGCCGGAGTGGGGCTGGACGTAGGCGTGCTCGGCTCCGAACAGCGCCCGAGCGTGGCCGGCCGCGATCGACTCCACCTCGTCGATCACCTCGCAGCCGGCGTAGAACCGGTGGCCGACGGTGCCCTCGGCGTACTTGTCGGACAGCCAGGTACCCATGGCCATCAGCACCGCGGGCGAGGCGTAGTTCTCCGACGCGATCAGCTTGAGCTGGCGGCGCTGGTTGGCCAGCTCGTCGCCGATGGCGCGGGCGATCCCGGGCTCGGACGCCCCGATCACGTCCAGCATGGCGCGGTAGCCAGTGGAAACCTCGGAGCTGACGTTGATCTCGGTCTCGGCCATCGCACTTCTCCCGGGCAGACGACAAGGAAAGGGGGTGCCCAGGCGCGCGGCGTGCCGACGGTACCGACCGACGGGCCGCTCCCCGGTGGTGCTCCACCTCAGCGCCAGTCACGACCCGGGGGCGACTTTACCAGGACGCGGGGTGCGCCACCGCGTCGCCGATCCGGTGCACCCGCAGCGCGTTGGTCTTGCCGGGGCTGCCGGGCGGGCTGCCGGCCACGATGACCACCCGGTCGCCCTTTTCCAGCCGGGCGATGTCCAGCAGTGCGGCCTCGACCTGGCGGACCATCTCGTCGGTGTGGTTGACCGAGGGGACGATGAACGTCTCCACGCCCCAGGTCAGCGACAGCTGGCTGCGGGTGGCGGGCACCGAGGTGAAGGCGAGCAGCGGAATCGGGGACCGGTAGCGGGCCAGCCGCCGGGCGGTCTCCCCGGTCATCGTGAACGCGACCAGCGCGCGGGCGCCGACGGCCGCCCCGACCTCGGCCGCGGCCCGGGCGATGGCCCCGCCGACGGTGGTCGGCACCCGCGGCAGCGAGGACAGCGGGCGCAGTGACCCCTCCTCGGCCGCCGTGATCACCCGGGCCATGGTGGCGACCGCCTCGACCGGGTACTCCCCCACGCTGGTCTCGGCCGACAGCATCACCGCGTCGGCGCCCTGGTCGACCGCGGTCGCCACGTCGGACACCTCGGCCCGGGTGGGCCGGGGGGCCGAGATCATCGACTCCAGCATCTGGGTGGCCACGATGACCGGGCGCGCCTTCTCCTGGGCCAGCGCGATCGCGCGCTTCTGCACCAGCGGGACCTGCTCGAGCGGCAGTTCCACCCCGAGGTCGCCGCGGGCCACCATGATCCCGTCGAACGCGTCCACGATCTCCGGCAGCGCGGCGACCGCCTCCGGCTTCTCGATCTTGGCGATCAGCGGCACCCGGACCCCGCACTCGTCCATGATCCGGCGGGCGGTGCCGGCGTCGCCGGGGTCCCGGACGAACGACAGCGCGACCAGGTCGACGCCCACCCCGAGCGCCCAGCGCAGGTCGGCCTGGTCCTTGGGGGTCAGCGCGGGGGCGCTGACGGCGACCCCGGGCAGGTTGATGCCCTTGTGGTCGGAGATCATCCCGCCCACCTGGACCACGGTGCGGACCCGGTCGCCGGCCACGTCGGCCACCGCCAGCAGGACCCGGCCGTCGTCGATGAGGATGCGGTCGCCGGCCACGACGTCCCGGGCCAGGTGCTGGTAGGTGGTGGAGGCCTGGTGCCGGTCGCCGGGGACGTCGGCCACGGTGATGGTGAACTCGTCGCCGGGGGCCAGCCGGACCGGGCCGCCGGGGAACGTGCCCAGGCGGATCTTGGGTCCCTGCAGGTCGGCGAGCACGCCCACGCTGCGGCCGGCTGTGTTCGAGGCGGCCCGGATTCGGTCGTAGACCTGCTGGTGGTCGTCCTGGTGGCCGTGGCTGAGGTTGAGCCGGGCCACGTCCAGGCCGGCGGCGACCAGGGCGGCGATCCGTTCGGGGCTGGCGGTGGCGGGCCCCAGCGTGCAGACGATCTTGGCGCGGCGGGTCATGGCGGTCCTCCTCCGGCTCCGGCGCTGGCACCGGCTCGGCCGTAAGTGGTCTATACCACTGTACGGCGGAAGGGGGCTCGGTGCCGAGGGGTGTCACGCAGGTTTTACCGGTTGTGCACGGCGGGGACGGGTCGCGGCCACGACCTGACAAATGTCACGGCGGGGTGCTGATCACTGGCAGTGTTGGCGGGCGATGGCCGTCTCTAACGTTGTTAGAGGCAAGGATGACGCTGAGCAGAGAGACGGGGCACGTCCATGAACACGTCCGGGACCGGGACGATCAGCACGATCGGCTACCTGGTGATGGAGATCGCCGCGATCGGGTGCGCGGTGCTGTTGCTGCGAGACGTCGGGTCGCGGCTGCGGGCGCCGCGCCCGGCCGCGCTGGCGATCACCGCGGTGGTGGCGGTGCCGTCGCTGATCGAGCTGGGCTGGCACGGCATCTACACCGCGCTGTACCGGGCGCCGGACCAGATCCGGTTCCACCACCAGTACTGGCGGCTGCTGACCGGCTCGATCGTGCAGGACGGCGGGCTTGAGGGCACCATCTACAACCTGATCCTGCTGTTCGTGATCGCCACGCTGGCGGTGTACCTGTGGGGTCCGGGGCGGGCGACCGGATTGTTTCTGGTCGGGGTGATCGGGTTCAACCTGCTGACCACCTACGCGTTCGCCTCGGCGGGGGGCGGTAACTCGGCCGCGACGTTCTTCGTGGCCACCTCGCTGGTGGGGCTGGCGGTGGTCAGGCGGCCGGTGGCGCAGACGGTGGTCGCGGCGCTGGTGATCCTGGCCGACGGGGTGGTGCTGATCGCCGACAATGATGCGCACGGGATCCCGGTGCTGGCGGGGCTCGTGGTGGGGGCGGGGTTGGCCATGGCTAGCGGGGCTGTAGGTGAAGGTGGGGCTGGTGGTGCGCGAGCGGCGACTCGGTTAGGCCATGGGGCGCGCGGTCGGCGGGATGGCCACCGGCAGCACGGTCTGGCCGCTCAGGTAGGCGTCCAGGCCGGCCGCGGCACTGCGGCCCTCGGCGATCGCCCACACGATCAGGGACTGGCCGCGGCCCATGTCACCGGCCACGAACACGCCCGGCACCGAGGTCTGGTAGTCCAGGTCGCGGGCCACGTTGCCGCGCGGGTCGTAGTCGACGCCGAGGTCGGTGAGCAGGTCGCCCTGCTCGGGACCGGTGAAGCCCATGGCCAGCAGGACCAGGTCGGCGGGCAGGTCGCGCTCGGTGCCGGGCACCGGCTCGAACTTGCCGCCGGAGAACTCCACGTCGACCAGGCGCAGCGCGCGCACGTGACCGTCGTCGTCGGTGACGAACTCCTGGGTGGAGACCGCGTAGACCCGCATCCCGCCCTCCTCGTGGGCGCTGGAAACGCGGAAGGTCATCGGGTAGGTGGGCCACGGCTGGTGCACCGGGCGCGCCTCCGGCGGCTGCGGCATGATCTCCAGCTGGGTGACCGAGGCGGCCCCCTGCCGGTGCGAGGTGCCCAGGCAGTCGGCGCCGGTGTCACCGCCGCCGATGATGACCACGTGCTTGCCGCGGGCGCTGATGGCCGGGTCGCTGACCGCCTGGCCGCTGGCGGCGGCCGCGTTGACCGCCCGGTTGGCCAGCGGCAGGAACTCCATGGCCTGGTGGATGCCGTTGGCGTCGCTGCCCGGCACCGGCAGGCCGCGGGCCACGGTCGAGCCGCCCGCCAGCATGATCGCGTCGAACTGGTCGCGCAGCTCGGCGGCGGTGATGTCGTTGCCAGCGCTCACGCCGCAGCGGAACACGGTGCCCTCGGCCCGCATCTGGGTCAGCCGCCGGTCCAGGTGGCGCTTTTCCATCTTGAATTCGGGGATGCCGAACCGGAGCAGGCCACCGGGCGCCTCGGCCCGCTCGAACACGGTGACCTCATGGCCGGCCCGGGTCAGCTGCTGGGCGGCGGCCAGCCCGGACGGGCCGGAGCCGATCACCGCGACCTTGTGGCCGGTCCGCACGGTGGGCGGTTCGGGCTGGACCCAGCCTTCCTCCCAGGCGCGGTCGATGATCTCCACCTCGACCTGCTTGATCGTGACCGGATCGGCGTTGATGCCGAGCACGCAGGCGGATTCGCACGGGGCCGGGCACAGGCGGCCGGTGAACTCGGGGAAGTTGTTGGTGGCGTGCAGCCGCTCGGACGCCTCGTACCAGTCGTGCCGCCAGACCAGGTCGTTCCACTCGGGGATCAGGTTGCCGAGCGGGCAGCCGGTGTGGCAGAACGGGATGCCGCAGTCCATGCAGCGGCCGGCCTGGCGTTCCAGGCGGCCGGCCGGGAAGTCGTGGTACACCTCACGCCAGTCCTGGATCCGCACGTCGACCGGGCGCCGGGCCGGGGTCTCGCGCGGGGTGGTCAGGAATCCCTTGGGATCGGCCATCGGATGGTCGTCCTTTGCTTCCGTAGGTGACGCGACGCTGCGGTGCTTACTCAGTTGTTGGGGGACCCGGCGCCATTGGCGGGTCCCGGGTTTTGGGGGACCCGGCGCCGTTGGCGGGTCCCGCACCTGGGCGGCAGCCCACACGGACGGCCACTGCCCAAGCTTCGGTGATGGTCAGCCGTGCGAGGCGGACATGACGGCTTCGTTCACGTCACGGCCTTCGCGCTCGGCCATCAAGGTGGCGGACAGCACGCGCTTGTAGTCCTTGGGCATGATCTTGCCGAACCGGGACCGGGCGTCGTCCCAGTCCTCCAGCAGCTGGGCCGCGACCGGCGAGCCGGTCTCGGCCAGGTGCCGTTCGACGGTGTCGCGCAGGAACGCCTCGTCCTCGTTGTCGAGCGGGTCGAGGTCGACCATCTCGGGGTTGACCCGGTGGGCGGGCAGGTCGAGCACGTAGGCGACGCCGCCCGACATGCCGGCCGCGAAGTTGCGGCCGATCTGCCCGAGCACGACCACCCGGCCGCCGGTCATGTACTCGCAGCCATGGTCGCCGACGCCCTCGGCGACCGCGACGGCGCCCGAGTTGCGGACGCAGAACCGCTCGCCGACCACGCCGCGCAGGTAGATCTCACCGGCGGTGGCGCCGTAGCCGATCACGTTGCCCGCGATGATCTGCTCGTCCGCTTCGAACCGGGCCTCCGGGTCGGGCGCGACGATCAGCCGGCCGCCGGACAGGCCCTTGCCCACGTAGTCGTTGGCGTCACCGGCCAGCCGGAGGGTCACCCCGCGGGGCAGGAACGCGCCGAACGACTGGCCCGCGGAACCGCGGAACGAGATGTCGATGGTGTTGTCGGGCAGGCCTTCGGCCCCCCAGCGCTTGGTGACCTCGTAGCCGAGCATGGTGCCGACGGTGCGGTTGACGTTGCGGACCGGCAGGTCGAGCCGGACCGGGCGGCCGTCCTGGAGTGCACCCTCGGCCAGCTGGATCAGCGTGTTGTCGAGGGCCCGGTCGATGCCGTGGTCCTGGGTGGTGGTGTTGCGCCGGGCGGCTCCCTCGGGCAGCTCCGGCATGTACAGCACCGGCTCCAGGTTGAGCCCGTGGGCCTTCCAGTGGTCCACGGCCTCCTGGGTGTCGAGCAGGCCGACCTGGCCGACCGCCTCGGCGATCGAGCGGAAGCCCATCGCGGCCAGGTACTCGCGAACCTCCTCGGCGATGAACTCGAAGAAGTTCACCACGAACTCAGGTCTGCCGGAGAACCGCTTGCGGAGCTCGGGGTTCTGGGTGGCGATGCCGACCGGGCAGGTGTCCAGGTGGCAGACCCGCATCATGATGCAGCCCTCGACCACCAGCGGTGCGCTGGCGAAGCCGAACTCCTCGGCGCCCAGCAGGGCGGCGACGACGACGTCGCGCCCGGTCTTGAGCTGGCCATCGGCCTGGACCACGATCCGGTCCCGCAGCTTGTTGCGCAGCAGCGTCTGCTGGGTCTCGGCCAGCCCCAGCTCCCAGGGCGTGCCCGCGTGCTTGAGGCTGGTCAGCGGGGCGGCGCCGGTGCCGCCGTCGTGCCCGGAGATCAGCACCACGTCGGCGTGGGCCTTGGAGACACCGGCCGCGACCGTGCCCACCCCGACCTCGGACACCAGCTTGACGTGGACCCGGGCGGCCGGGTTGGCGTTCTTGAGGTCGTGGATGAGCTGGGCCAGGTCCTCGATCGAGTAGATGTCGTGGTGCGGCGGCGGCGAGATCAGCCCGACGCCGGGGGTGGAGTGCCGGGTCTTGGCGATCCACGGGTAGACCTTGTGGCCGGGCAGCTGGCCGCCCTCGCCCGGCTTGGCGCCCTGGGCCATCTTGATCTGCAGGTCGTCGGCGTTGACCAGGTAGTGGCTGGTCACCCCGAAGCGGCCGCTGGCCACCTGCTTGACCGCGGACCGGCGCAGGTCGCCCTGGGCGTCACGGGTGAACCGGCCGGCGTCCTCGCCGCCCTCGCCGGTGTTGGACCGGCCGCCGAGCCGGTTCATGGCGATGGCCAGGGTCTCGTGCGCCTCGGCCGAGATCGAGCCGTACGACATCGCCCCGGTCGAGAACCGGCGGACGATGCTGGAGACCGGCTCGACCTGGTCGATCGGGATCGGCTCACGCACCCGGGGCGCGTCCACGCCGCGCAGCCGCATCAGCCCGCGCAGCGTCATCAGCTTGGCCGCCTGGTCGTCGACCAGGGAGGTGTACTCCTTGAAGATCTCGTACTTGCGGCTGCGGGTGGCGTGCTGCAGCTTGAACACCGTCTGCGGGTTGAACAGGTGCGGCTCACCCTCGCGGCGCCACTGGTACTCGCCGCCGACCTCGAGCCGCCGGTGAGTGGGCTGGTTGCCGCCGGCCGGGAACGCCCGGGACATCCGGCGCTCGGTCTCGGTGGCGAGCACGTCGAACCCGACGCCGCCGAGCCGCGAGGTGGTGCCGGCGAAGCAGGTGTCGATGACGGTCTCGCCGAGGCCGACCGCCTCGAAGATCTGCGCGCCCGCGTAGGACGCGACCGTGGACACACCCATCTTCGACATGATCTTGAGGACGCCTTTGTTCAGCGCCTTGATCAGGCTGCTGGCCGCCTGGTCGTCGGTGATGCCCTCGAGCACCCCGCGCCGGGCCATGTCCTGGACGGTCTCGATGGCCAGGTACGGGTCGACCGCGGAGGCGCCGTAGCCGATCAGCAGGGCCATGTGGTGACACTCGCGGGCGTCGCCGGCCTCCACGATCAGGCCGACCGTGGTGCGGGTCTTCTCCCGGATCAGGTGGTGGTGCACCGCCCCGGTGAGCAGCAGCGACGGGATCGGAGCGAGCTCGCTGGACGGCTTGGCGGGCTCACCGTCGCGGGTGAAGCCCCGGTCGGACAAGATCAGCAGCCGGGCGCCGTCGGCGATCGCGGCCGACGCCTCGGCCCGGATCTCGGCCAGCCGCTGCTGCAGGGCCTCGCCCCCGCCGGCCACCGGGTAGCGGCCGTCGATCAGGTGGGCGGCGAACCCGGGCATGTCGCCGTCAATGTTGATGTGGACGATCTTGGCCAGGTCGCTCTCGCTGATGATCGGGTACGGCAGCACGACCTGGCGGCAGGAGGCCGGCGAGGGATCGAACAGGTTCTGCTCGGGCCCGGTGGTGCTGCCCAGCGAGGTGACCAGCTCCTCGCGGATGGCGTCCAGCGGCGGGTTGGTGACCTGCGCGAACAACTGGCTGAAGTAGTCGAAGACCAGCCGGGGCCGGTCCGACAGCACCGCCACCGGGGTGTCGGTGCCCATCGAGCCGATCGGCTCCGCCCCGGTCCGGGCCATCGGCGACAGGATGACCCGCAGCTCCTCTTCGGTGTAACCGAACGTCTGCTGCCGGGTGACCAGCTCGGCCGGCCCGGGCAGCCGCCGCTCGCGGGGCGGCAGGTCGTTCAGGTGCACCTGACCCGCGTGCAGCAGCTCCTCATACGGGTGCTCCTCGGCCAGCGCCGCCTTGACCTCTTCGTCCTCGACGATCCGGCCCGCGCCGGTGTCGGCCAGGAAGATCCGGCCGGGCTGAAGGCGGCCCTTGCGGACCACCGAGGCCGGGTCGATGTCGAGTACGCCGACCTCACTGGCCAGGATGACCAGGCCGTCACGGGTGACCCAGTACCGGCCGGGGCGCAGCCCGTTGCGGTCGAGCACCGCGCCGATCACGGTGCCGTCGGTGAACGCGATCAGCGCCGGGCCGTCCCAGGGCTCCATCATCGTCGCGTGGAACTGGTAGAACGCCCGCCGGGCGGGGTCCATCTCCTCGTGGTTCTCCCACGGCTCGGGGATCATCATCAGCACCGCGTGCGGCAGGCTGCGGCCGCCCAGGTGCAGCAGCTCCAGGCACTCGTCGAAGCTGGCCGAGTCGCTGCCGTGAGCGTCCAGGATCGGGAACAGCCGGTCCAGGCCGCGCCCGTCGGCGCTGTCGGGGATCAGGCTGGTACCGAGCATGGCCTCGCGGGCCCGCATCCAGTTGCGGTTGCCGCGGATCGTGTTGATCTCGCCGTTGTGGGCGATGTACCGGTACGGGTGGGCCAGCGGCCAGGACGGGAACGTGTTGGTGGAAAAGCGCGAGTGGACCAGGGCCAGGGTCGAGCGGTAGCGCTCGTCCGACAGGTCGGGGAAGAACGGCTCGACCTGGGGCGCGGACAGCATCCCCTTGTAGACGATGGTCCGCGGCGACAGGCTGGCGAAGTAGGTGCCGGTCTCGTGCTCGGCCCGCTTGCGCAGGCAGTACGCCATCCGCTCGAGCTCGATGCCGCGCTGGCGGTCCCGGCCGGCCACGAACAGCTGGGCCAGGTGCGGCAGCACCGAGCGGGCGCCGCGGCCGCAGGCGTCGGGGTCGTGGGGGACGTCGCGCCAGCCCAGGACGACCAGGCCTTCGGCCGCGGCCAGGTCGGCGATGACGGCCATCGTCTGCTCACGCTCGGAGATGTCTGGCTCCTCCTCGCGGGCGCCCTCTTCCTGGGCAGCGACCGCGGTGGGCAGGAAGGCCAGGCCGGCCGCGTAGGACCCGGCGGCCGGCAGGTCGAAGTCACAGACCTCACGGAAGAACGCATCCGGGATCTGGGTCAGGATGCCGGCGCCGTCACCGGTGCCGGGGTCGCCGCCCTGGGCGCCACGGTGTTCGAGGTTGCACAGGGCGGTCAGAGCTTTGGACACGACGTCGTGCCCGGGTTTGCCGGTGAGATCAGCGATGAAGGCGACGCCGCACGCGTCATGTTCGAAGCTGCTGTCGTACAGGCCGGTCTGGCCAGCGTGGGCGGCGGCTGCGGAACCACGGCCTGCGTGGTCACGCGTGATTTCTCTGCCGGCAGGCGCCATCAAAACTCCTGTCGTCGTCTCGTCTGCTATCAGGTACTGCGGTCGGGACGGCGCTGGCCCTGCCGCGAAGGCCACCGGGGCGGCTCGCTGGCTACGCGAAAGTTACGCTCACATTACATCACCGGACGAATCCGGCCCAAGATCTGGAAGGGTCTGAATATCCGCTGGCCAGTAACCGTTCCCACCAGCCAGCTTCGTAACCTTCAAGATCCAAAGTTAACGGGAGCGTACCCGGGAGGTTAACGGTAACAGCGCGGTGTCACAAGACCCTGGCCTGCCCTGTCCGGTCCTGGCCCGCAGGTTTGGCCCCGGGATCAGCCCTCGGATCAGCCGTGTGCGGTGGTGGCCCGGGGGCCCGCGTCGGCGCGGACCGGGGGCGGGGCGATGGCGTCGGGGCCGTGCCGGTGCCGGGTCCGGTACAGGTAGGCGGCCGACCCGGCGATCGTCACGATCTCGGCCCACTGGTCGACCCGCAGCCCGGCCAGCTGCGGAGCCGGGCTGACCAGCAGCGATTCGGCCGCCAGGAGACCGCTGAAGGTCACCGCGAGGGCCAGCGCGAAGGCCCGCTCGCCGATCAGCGCGAACCGCCGGGCGGCCCAGATCACGATCAGGCCGGCCGCCACGCACCACAAGGTTTCGTATCCGAAGACCGGCTCAAACGTGGCGAAGTTCTCATACCCGGCCAGCCGGTGGGTGGGGTCGATCACCACCGCCCAGGGCAGACCGGACGGCCGCCCGTAGGTGGCCTGGCTGAACCAGCCGCCCAGGTAGGCCACGGCGGCCCCGAACGCGACAGCCGGGGCGGCGGCGCCGGCCATCGGGCCCAGCCGGATACCGGCCCGGCGGCAGGCGATCCAGGCGCCCAGGGCCCCGAGCGCGATCGCGCCCGGCACCCCGATGGCGCCGTCCCAGCCCCGGGCGGTCGACCAGACGTTGGGATGGTCGGGGAACAGGTGCCGGGCCAGGTCCACGACCCCACCCGCGGCCGCCCCGAGCAGGCCGAACGGCACCGCCCAGGCGGCCACGTCGAGGACCAGGTCGGCGCGGCCACCAGCCTTGGCGTAGCGCTGGGCCGTCAGCCAGACCGCGCCGATGATGCCGACCACGATGCACAGCGCGTAGGCCCGCACCGGTACCGGCCCGAGATGCCACTCGCCGCGGGCCGGGCTGGGCAGGAACGCGACCGGTGAGTTCGTCGTCAGCTCCCCGCGGCGGCCGCCGGGTTGGCGGCGGCGGCCGGGCTGGCGGCCGGGCTAGGGGCGGCCGGGCTGGCGTGCGCGGCCTGGGACCCGGCTCGGGCGCCGGCGGCGAGGTCGGCGGCCAGTGCGCGGACCGCGGCGATCCCTTCGTCCGGGCTGGGCGCGTTGAGCAGGCGCTGCACGAAAGCGGTACCGACGATCACGCCGTCGGCGAAGCCGGCCACCTGGGCGGCCTGGGCGCCGTCGCGCACCCCGAGGCCGACCGCGACCGGCAGCCGGGTGTAGTCGCGGACCTTGCTGACCAGGCCGGCGGCCTGGTCGCTGACCGTCGCGCGGGTACCGGTGATCCCCATCAGGGAGGCCGCGTAGACGAAGCCGCGGCAGACCGCGGTCACCGTCTGGATGCGTTCGCGGGTGGAGCTGGGAGCGACCAGGAACACCCGGTCCAGGCCGTAGCGGTCGGAGGCCTCGATCCAGGGCCCGGCCTCTTCCGGCGGCAGGTCGGGGGTGATCAGGCCAGCCCCGCCGGCCGCGGCCAGGTCGCGGGCGAAGGCGGCCACGCCGTAGTGGTCAATCGGGTTCCAGTAGGTCATGACCAGGGTGGGCACGCCCGCGGCGGTGGCTGCCTCGACGGTACGCAGCACGTCGCCGACGTGGGTGCCGTTGGTCAGGGCGGCGTGCACGGCCTCCTGGATGACCGGCCCGTCGATCAGCGGGTCGGAGTACGGCAGCCCGATCTCGAGCACGTCAACCCCGGACTCGGCCATCGCCACGGCGGCGGTGATCGCGCCGTCGACGCTGGGGAAACCGGCCGGGAGGTAACCGACGACGGCGGCCCGCTGCTCAGAGGCGGCCTTCTCGAAGGCCTGGGCGACGGGGCTGAGCGGCGCCGCGGGAGTGCCCGGTGTGGCGGGTGTGGCCGGTGTGGCGGGTGTGGTCACAGGAGGCCCAGCCGTTCGGAGACGGTGGCCACGTCCTTGTCGCCGCGGCCGCTCAGGTTGACCAGCAGCAGCCCGTCGGGGCCGAGCTCGCGGCCGAGCTGCAGGGCCCCGGCCAGCGCGTGCGAGGACTCCAGGGCGGGGATGATGCCCTCGGTCCGGCAGAGCACGCTGAACCCGTCCAGCGCCTGGGCGTCGGTGATGGCCCGGTAGCTGGCGCGGCCGGTCTCGCGCAGCCAGACGTGCTCGGGCCCGACGCCCGGGTAGTCCAGTCCAGCCGAGATCGAGTGGGTCGGCAGCGTCTGCCCCTCGTCGTCCTGCAGCAAGAACGTGCGCATCCCGTGCAGCACCCCGGCCGACCCGGAGGACAAGGTGGCGGCGTTGCGGCCGGGCTCGGGGCCCTCGCCGCCCGCTTCGCAGCCGATGAGCTGGACGCCGGTGTCGGGCACGAAGGCGTGGAAGATGCCGATGGCGTTGGAGCCGCCGCCCACGCAGGCCACCACCGCGTCCGGCAGGCGGCCGACCTGGGCCAGCAGCTGCTCACGGGCCTCGACCCCGATGATGCGCTGGAAGTCGCGGACCATCATCGGGAACGGGTGCGGGCCGCCGACCGAGCCGATGCAGTAGTGGGTGTTGTCGACGCTGGCGACCCAGTCGCGGAACGCCTCGTTCATCGCGTCCTTGAGGGTCTGGCTGCCGGACCGGACGGGGACCACCTCGGCGCCCAGCATGCGCATCCGGGACACGTTCAGCGCCTGCCGCCGGGTGTCCTCTTCGCCCATGTAGACCACGCAATCCAGCCCGAACAGGGCGCAGGCGGTGGCGGTGGCCACGCCGTGCTGGCCGGCGCCGGTCTCGGCGATGACCCGGGTCTTGCCCATCCGCCGGGTCAGCAGCGCCTGGCCGAGCACATTGTTGATCTTGTGGGAGCCGGTGTGGGCGAGGTCTTCGCGCTTGAGGAAGACCCGCCCGCCGCCCGCCTCGGCCGCGAACCGCGGCACCTCGGTGATCAGCGTGGGCCGGCCCGCGTAGTCGCGCAGCAGCCGGGCCAGCTCGGCCTGGAACTCCGGGTCGGCCTGGGCGGCCAGGTACTGCTCGGTCAGCTCGTCCAGGGCGGCGGTCAGCGCCTCGGGGGCGAAGCTGCCGCCGTAGATGCCGAAGTGGCCGGTGGCGTCGGGGACGCTCTGGTTTCCGGTCTGGGTCTGGTGGCCGGGGTGGCCGGTGGTGGTCATCAGCGGTCCGTCCGCAGGGCGGGATGGTTGGCGGCGGTCACCAGGTCGGCGACGGCGGCCCGGGGGTCCTTGCCGGTGACCAGGCTCTCCCCCACCAGCACGGCGTCGGCGCCGGCGGCGGCGTAGGCGAGCAGGTCGTGCGGGCCGCGGACGCCGGACTCGGCAATCTTGACGATGCCCTCAGGGATGCGCGGCAGCATGGCCGTCACGGTACGCCGGTCCAGCCGCAGCGTGGTCAGGTCGCGGGCATTGACCCCGATGACCTTGGCGCCGGCGTCGACCGCGCGCTCCAATTCGGCCTCGGCGTGCACCTCGACCAGCGGCACCAGGCCGATCGACTCGGCCCGTTCCACCAGCGAGACCAGCGCACTCTGCTCGAGCGCGGCCACGATCAGCAGCACCAGGTCGGCACCGTGCGCGCGAGCCTCCCAGAGCTGGTAGGAGCTGACCACGAAGTCCTTGCGGAGCAGCGGCACCTGTACCGCCTTGCGCACCGCGGCCAGGTCCTCCAGCGACCCGTTGAACCGTCGCTTCTCGGTCAGCACGCTGATCACCCGGGCGCCGCCGGACTGGTAGGCGGCGGCCAGCGCGGCCGGATCGGCGATCTCGGCCATCTCGCCCTTGGATGGGCTGGCCCGTTTTACTTCGGCGATGACGCTGACGCCGTCGGCCTTCAGCGCGGCGGTGCCGTCACGGGGTGACGGGGCGCGCTCCGCCAGCTCCTTGAGCTGGTCCAGGGAGACTCGCTGCTGCCGTTCGGCGAGATCTGCGCGTACGCCGTCCAGGATCTCGTCGAGCACTGTCACGCGGTCCGCAGTCCCCTCAGGATCGACTGTGATTTTCTCGATGCTAGCCCGGCCACCGATGGGGCCCGACAGGCACCCCACGGTTCCGGGGTGCACGTTCGGCGCCCGTTGCCGTGGCGTTCAGGGAATGTTACCCGGCTTATCCGGCGTGCGGGTCTGGGTGGCCGGCTGGGCGGTTTGGGCGCGCTGAGGAGCGGAGGCGCGGCTGGTCGCGGGGCTGGCTTCCGGGGCGGCGGGCTCATGGCTGGCTTCCTGGCCGGCCTGGCCGGGGGCCGACCTGGCCGGGGGGCTCGTGACTGGCTTCCTGGCTGGGCTGGTCGAGGATGTAGCCGACGCCGCGGACGGTACGGAGCACGCCGGGGTCGGGCAGCTTGGCCCGGAGCTGGCTGACGTGGACGTCGATGGCGCGGCCGGAGGCGGGGTGACCGGGAGCCGGGTGGCCGGGGGTGGACCGGCCGAGGATGGCTTGCAGGCGGCCGCGGCTCAGGACGCGGCCGGGGTGAGCGGCCAGGGCGGACAGGAGGGCGGACTCGGCTGGGGTCAGGGGGGCGGTCGGGGTT
>Ga0213875_10000388_pt1 | contig 39178 bp, 32 predicted proteins | sample BarmaccomBMRX_R8_FD_160105 | JGI IMG/M metagenome (GOLD analysis project Ga0213875, IMG submission 160105) | Root-associated microbial communities from Barbacenia macrantha in rupestrian grasslands, the National Park of Serra do Cipo, Brazil - RX_R8 | ecosystem: Host-associated > Plants > Roots...
TGCCGGAGGTGCCGCCGGAGCCCTCGCAGGTGCCCTGCGCCCAGCACGGATCGATGACGCGGAAGTCGGAGATGTCGAGCTTCGGTCCCTCGAGGATCCAGCGGTTCAGCGGCGCGTAGTAGGTTCCGCCCTGCGACTGGATGAAGTTCGCGAGCAGCGGCTGCCCGCCGAGGCTGGTGTAGGAGACGTCGGACTCCGCCTCGAGGTCGATGTCGCTGGGGTCGCCGTTGCCGCCGGTGTCGTTGACATAGAGGCCGTAGCGGGCCATCGCGGTCATGATCGTCTTCTCCCAGTTCGGAGCTCCGGAGGCGGCGATCTGGGCGTCCGTCATGTTGAGCTGGAACAGGGTCCCGAGCGGCGCGTCGGCCCCGGCCTGATGGTTGGTCATCTCGCTGCAGGGGAAGCCGTTGGCTAGCGTGGCCGGGTAGACCGAGCCCGTCGTGCAGGGCAGGACGATCGAGAGCGCGTGGTTGATCGTGCCGGAGGCGAGCTCGGGCTCGGTGATCAGGCCGGCGAGGGTGGCGAAGTCGGCGGCGGTCGCCCCGCTGCCGAGGCCGGTGCCGAGATCGTTGCCGATCGTGGTCTCGCCGCCGGACATCACCTGGAGGGTGCTGGTGTTCTGCCACGAGGCACCTTCGAAGTCGTACTCGGTGTTCGTCGACTGGTCGACGACGGTCAGGTGCATGTCGCTGCCGTCGTCCTGGGGCTGGGCGCCCACCGGGATGTGGATCTGCCTGCCGTTGAGGTCGACGCCGTCGCTGCCCTGGCAGGTGTGCGGGCCCCAGTAGTAGGTGCAGTGGATGGTGACCAGCGGATCGGAGTCCTGGGAGTAGTAGACCCCGTCGCGCGTGTCGCCGGTGGTCAGGGCGAACTGCGAGCCGCCGCCCTCGAAGCCGACGTGGTTGGCCACCAGGTTCGAGATGATCGCGCCGGAGTCCGCGGCGATCGTCGGGTCGGTCGGCAGCAGGCGGTTGAACGGCGAGGTCGACGCGTAGGGCCGGTAGCAGGCGCTCGGCTGGTTGGTCGCCGAGAACGTCCCGAACGTCCCGGGGCACCCGATGGTGCTGGCGCGGGCCGGTCCGATCACCAGCGCGGAGATGATGACCGCGAGCGGGAGCACCGGCGTGACAATTCTAGAAATCAGTCTCATCGGGGCGCCAGTCATGCGGGGTCGAGGGGGCTATCGACCCCGCCGGGCTCGTCCCGTCGCATGCCGCCGCGAGTTACGACGGATGTCCAGCCGACGTCCAGCGCCGACGGCCGGCCGACTCCATCTCGGGGGCGGGGCGTCGGCGGGCGGGGCTAGCGACGGCCCCGACGGTGGGCCTTGTGGCCCTTGCGGTGCCCGGTGGAGCGCGTCCGCTTGTGGTGGACGCTGGCGACGCCGGCCTGCGGGGCGCCGGTGCCGCTGCAGGCGCCCTGGGCGACGCAGGGACTGAGGACGCGGAAGTCGGTGATGTTGAGCTCGGGGCCGGAGAGGATCCAGCGGCTGAGGGGGGAGTAGTAGGTGCCGCCGTGGTTCTTGACGTAGTTGGCCATGAGCGGCTGGCCGCCGAGGCTCGTGTAGGAGATGTCGGACTCGGCCTCGAGCGAGATGATGTCGTCGCCGCCGTTGCCGTTGGTGTCGTTGATGTAGAGGCCGTAGTGGGCCATGGCGGTCATGATCGTCTTCTGCCAGGCGGGGGCGTGGGAGTCGGCGATCTGGGCGTCGGACATGTTGAGCTGGAGCAGCTGGCCGAGCGCGGGGGAGTTGCCGTGGTTGGAGTAGGCGGTGATCTTGGAGCAGTCAAAGCCGTTGGATCCGCTGGCGGGGTAGACGGAGCCGGTCGTGCAGGGCACGCTGATCGACAGCGCGTGGTTGATCGTTCCGGAGGCGAGCTCGGGCTCGGTGATCAGGCCGGCGAGAGTGGCGAAGTCCGCGGCGGTCGCCTCGCTGCCCAGGCCGGTGCCCGAGTCGGGGCCGATCGGGACCTCGGCGCCGGACCACACGTCGATGGTCTTGTGATCGGGTGACCACGTCGCGTGCTCGAAGTCGTACTCCAGGCCGGCCGACTGGTCGATGATCGTCATGTGCTGGTCGCTGCCGTCGTCCTGGGGCCGTGCGCCCGCCGGGATGTGGATCTGCTTGCCGTCGATGGAGACGTTGTTGCCGGGGCCGGCGCAGGTGCCGGGGCCCCACTCGTAGGTGCAGTGGACCGTGACCGTCGGATCCGAGGGCTGGGAGTAGTAGATCCCGTCGCGGCCGTCGCCGGTGGTGAACGCGAACGCGCTCCTGCCGCCTTCGAAGCCGACGTGGTTGGCGGCCATGGTGGAGATGATCGCGCGGGAGTTCGGGGCGAGCGCGGGGTTGGTGGGGATCTGGCGGTTGAAGACCGAGTTGCCGGCGTAGGGGCGAAAGCATCCCGCGGGCCCGGCGGCCGAGATCGAGCCGAACGTGTTGGGGCACGGCGCGGCGGCCGCGGCCGTGGCGGTGATCGGCGTGGCGACCGCGACGGCGGCCAGGACGCCGGTGAGAGTGACTGCGCGACGCAGGGCGCGGGCGCGGGTGGTGTGGGCGCTTGGGGCGAGCTTTCGCATGCCCTCCGGGATCGACCGGCTACACCCACGGCTGGGCTTTTGGGCCCAGGCTTACGACGAACGTCCATACGCGCCCCTGGACGGACGTCCGGGGCGTCCGCGCGCCGACGGCCACGCGTGGGCGAGCACCACCCGCGCGCCGACGGCCACGCGTGGGCAAGCACCACCCGCGCGCCCAGCGACAGACCGCGCCCCACCGGCCCGCGCTTGGGTCAGCCGCGCGCGGGTCCGCGACCAGCGTGCGCCACGCGCCAAATCCGGATCGTCACAAGAGGATCTGGCGCATTCGAGCTCTATAGCGACGCTGCTGCGCCAAATCCAGAACCCACGTCCGGACTTGGCGCACGGGGCACGTCGGCGAACCCCGCCAGGGTCGTCCAGCGACGAACCGTGCACCGCGTCCGGGACGGGCGGAGCGGATGCTGCTGTTTCGCGCCGTCCTTGCCGGATCACCGGAGAAGCGGACGCGAGGCACGGATCTCGTCACGGGAGGACCGCACCCCCACCCCGGGGATGGCAAACAGTGACGGTCGAGAGTCCGGTTTCGCGGTGACGCTCAGCCCGCGATCGCGGACAGGCGCGGCCGATCCGGCGGATCGGAGGCCAGCGGCGGCTCGTCGAGCGAGGGCGCGTAGGTCGGCTCGGGAGTCGGCTCCAGGCGCCGGGACAGGCCCGAGAGCCCGAGCAGGCGGGCCATCGCGGCGAGCGGCGGTCCGTAGCGCGCCCAGCCGCGCAGCTGCCCGAGGCCGTGGCCGAAGTGCATCGCGGCGAGCACCACCGGAACGAGCGCCGCGTCGCCCGGCGCCTGCGCCGCCGCCCGCGAGCGGGCTGCGCCGGCCGCGAGCGCGGCGGCGTAGCCCCCCATCCCGAGCCGCGCGAGCCCTCGCGCCGCGCGGAGCGCGCGCAGCGCCCCGCCACCCCGGCCGACCGGCGCGACGCTCGCCGCCGCGGTCACCACCACTGCGGGCGGGAGCAGCAGCGACCCGCGCAGCGATCCCGGATGCGCAGTGGCGGTCCGCGCCCGGTACTCGCCGTAGCGCAGATACTGGTCAAACAGCTTGCGCACGCTGTCGCGCGGCACGTACTCGGCGCCCATCGCCGGCACGCAGATGAGCGTGTCGCCGGCCTCGATGAAGCGCGCGGCCATCTCGGAGTCGGAGTTGCGCGGCCAGCGCTCGTCCCAGCCGCCGTACTCGATCAGCGTCGTGCGCTCCCAGACGCCCGCGAAGACGCCGGTGTCGAGCTCGTACTCGGGCCCCGAGCGCCCGCCGCCGTCGCGCCACTTGCGCGAGGCGCCGCGGCCGAGCGGCGCGCTCAGGGCGAGCGAGACCGCCCGCGACACCGGGCCGTGGCCGACGGGGACCTGCGGACCCGAGACCCAGCGCGTCCCGCCCCGCTGCAGCCGCGCCACGCCGAGCGCGACGTAGTCGTCGGGGTAGACGGTGTGGGCGTCCATCCGCACCACCCAGCGGCCGCGGGCGTGGGCGAGCGCGACGTTGAGCCCGCTGGAGACGCTGGCGCTCGGGTTGTCGACCACCCGGATGCGCGGATCCTCGGCGGCGAACGCCGCGAGCGCCTCACGGGTGCGGTCGCGCGAGCCGCCGTCGGCGAACACGTACTCGATCGTCCCCGCGAAGCGCTGACGGCGCATCGCGGCGACGGCGGGGCCGATGTAGCGCTCCTCGTTGAGCACCGGGATCAGCACCGAGCAGTCGACGACGTCCTCCATGCCGACGCCACGCTAGCGATCGTCGCGGCCGCCTGCGCCGATCTCCAGCGCCCGCGTCCGCGGGTCCCGCGGCCTTCGAGCACTCCCCGGCGGTGCCGGCACGACCTGCGGTCCGAGACACTACGATCAGCCCCATGTGCGGGATCGCCGGGTTGGCCGGCAGATCCCCGGGGCGCCGCCGGGTCCTTGAGACGATCTCGGACGACCTGCGCCACCGGGGCCCCGACGAGTCGGGGATCTACGACGACGAGATGGTCAGCCTCGCCATCCGGCGGCTGGCGATCATCGACGTCGCCGGCGGCCATCAGCCCTACCACAACGAGTCGGGCACCGTGCACGTCGTCTTCAACGGCGAGATCTACGGCTTCCGGGCGCTGCGCGAGCGACTGCAGCGCGCCGGGCACCGCTTCGCCTCCGACACCGACGGCGAGGTGATCGCACACGCCTACGAGGAGCACGGCGCCGCGTTCGTCTCCGAGCTCGACGGCATGTTCGCGCTCGCGCTGTGGGATGCGACCGAGCGCCGGCTCATCCTCGCGCGCGACCGCCTCGGCAAGAAGCCGCTGTTCTATTCGCAGCCCGCCCCGGGCTGCCTGACCTTCGCCTCCGAGCTCGGCTCGCTGCTGCTCGACGAGCGCATCCCGCGGCGGGTGGAGCCGGCGGCGCTCGCGGAGTACCTGCAGTACGGCTACGTCCCCTCGCCGCGCACGATGCTCCAGGGCGTTCTCAAGCTCGAGCCCGGCACGATGCTGACCTGGCGGCCGGGGGAGCCGGCGCGCGTGCATCGTTACTGGCAGCTGGACTTCGAGCCCAAGCTGTCGCTGTCCTACGCCGAGGCGCTCGACGAGTTCGAGGAGCGGTCGCGCGAGGCGGTCCGCGCGCGGCTCATCTCCGACGTTCCGCTCGGGGTGTTCCTGTCGGGCGGCGTCGACTCGAGCTACGTGCTCGCCCAGATGGCGGCCGCCGGCGCCTCGGACATCCAGTCGTTCGCGATCGGCTTCGCGGACGCCCGCTACGACGAGCGCTCCCACGCCGAGAAGATCGCCGAGCTCCTCGGGAGCACCCACCACGAGGCGGTGGTGGAGCCGACCGACCTGACGGAGATGCTCCCCGAGCTCGTCCACCACTACGGCGAGCCGTTCTCGGACCCATCGATGGTCCCGACCTTCTACCTCGCCCGCTGGGCGCGGCGGCGGATCACGGTCGCGCTGACCGGCGAGGGCGGCGACGAGCTGTTCGGCGGCTATTACCGCCATCAGGCGGTCCGGCTCGCCGGCTACGCCGACCATCTCCCCGACGGGGCGCGCCGGCTCGCGGGCGTCGCCGCGCACCGGCTCGAGCCCCGAGGCGCGCACCCGATGTCGCTGCGCCACCGCGGCTACCGGTTCCTGCGCTCGGTCGCGCTGCACCCACGCGAGCGCTACGCCGAGTGGACTGCCGTCCTCTCGCCCGCCGAGCGCGCGGCGCTCGCGCCCGGACTGGGTGCGGCCGAGCCCTTCGACCCGCCCGGCGTCGCCCGGCGGCCGCTCGACCGGGCACTGGCAACCGACCTCGCCCGGTCGATGCCCGACCAGCTGCTGTTCAAGATGGACATCGCGACGATGGCCAGCTCATTGGAGGCCCGGGCGCCGCTGCTCGACTATCGGCTCGCCGAGTGGGCGGCGCGGCTGCCGCCGAGCTTCAAACAGCGCGGCACGACACGCAAGCGGCTCATCGCCGACGCGCTCGCGCGCCACGTGCCGGCCGAGCTGTTCAAGCGCCCGAAGATGGGCTTCACCGCCCCGATCCCCGCCTGGCTGCGCGGCGAGCTCTACGAGCTGACCACCGACACCCTGCTCGGCGCCGCGGCGCGCGAGCGCGGGATCGCCGACCCCGCGGAGGTCGAACGCCTGATCGCCGAGCATCGCGCGGGCACCGAGCACACGCGCGGCCTGTGGTCGCTGCTCATGCTCGAGCTGTGGCATCAGGAGTTCATCGACAGAAAGCCCGCGAGCCGGGCGCACTCGGCGGCCAGCGTGTGATCGGCGGCGGCCGCGAAGGCCGCCTCGACGCATCGCCGGCGCAGCGCATCGTCTCCCACCAGGCGTCCGAGGCCCTCGGCGGCCGTGTCGGCATCCCCGGCCGCGGCGAGCAGCCCGCGGTCGCGGACGAGGTCGCCGACGCCGCCGACGTCGGTGGCGACGACCGGCAGCCGCGAGGCGAACGCCTCGAGGATGACCTGGGGCACCCCCTCGGTCATCGACACGTGCAGCAGCGCGTGCGAGCGGCGGTAGAAGTCCCACAGCCCGCGGTCGACCGGGACGTAGCCGTGCAGCAGGAGCCGATCCGCGACCCCCAGCTCGGCGGCGCGCTCGCGCAGCGCCTGCGCGAGCGTCCCGTCGCCGCACACCTCCAGGCGCCACCGCGGGTCTGACTGCAGCGCGCGATGCAGGACGTCCGCCATCAGCAGGGGATTCTTCTCGGGGTCCAGGCGGCCGACGCTGAGCATCGCCAGCGCCTCCGCGTCGTAGCGGCGGTCGTCGTGCGCGGGATCGAGCAGGTCGTCGGCGCTCAGCAAGGATACGTAGGCGTCCAGCAGGACGGGCGAACGGCGGTACTTGCGCGCGAGCTCGGGGCCCACGACGACGACCGGCAGCCGACGGGCGAGCCCGCGAAACGCGGTCTCGAGCACCTGTGCGGCGGCGAGCACGAGCCGCTGCCCCGGGCGCCGGTGACGGATCAACTCGGGCAGGTCCTGGCGGACCCCGAGCACGACGCGTCGACGCCGCAGGCGCCCGAGCAGCGCGAACAGGAGCGCCTGAGGCGGGTTGGGCCCGAGCACCCAGACGACGTCGAGCCCGGCCAGAGCCCGCCAGAAGCGCCACAGGGCCACCGGCACGGTTCGCAGCACCGACGCCAGGTCGGCGCCGCTGCGGTAATAGGGCAGGCCGACGAACTCGGCGCCGCGGAGCGCGAACGGGAACTCGACCTCGCCGGCGCCGGGATCGAGGCGCCCGAGCACGACGAGGCGCGCGCAGTGCGGCGCAAGTCCCTCCACGAACCGGATGAACGGAAGTTCGGCGAAGACCGCGCCGTCGACCACCCGATAGGAGAAGTCGCAGTAGACGCCGAGCCGCAGGTCAGACACCGGCGGGAGGCTCGAGGTTCAGCGAGCGCTTGGCCAGCAGCTTGGTCGCATAGGCGTACTCGGTCAGCGGACCGACCTTGAGCCGGAAGCGGGCCCACGTGTCCTTGTGGTAGATCCCAACCCGCGGGAAGCGGAAGCGATCGAGCGTCGCGGTCTGCCACTCGAGCGCGGCGGCGCCGCTGTAGCCGGCGTGCTCGGCGTGGCGCTGGACGCGCGCGTCGGTGTCGCCGTAGGGATAGGCGATCGTGGTCGCCGGGCGTCCCAGCCGGGCTCCGCACGTCTGGCGCGACTCGGCCAACTCGGCCATCAGGGTGTCGTCGTCAAGCGAGGACAGCATCGGATGACGGCGGGAGTGCGATCCGATCTCCCAGCCGTCCTCCATGAGCTCGCCGAGGTCCTCCCAGCCCATCGAGGCCAGCTCGTGACCGTCCGGCGTCCTCAGCCAGTGATCGAGGCCGGGCCAGGCGAGCGGACTCCTCGCGGAGACGTAGTCGGTGGGCGCGAAGACGGTCGCCGGGTATCCGGCGTCATGGAGGATCGGGGCGGCGTAGGTCTTGACCGACTGGAAGGCGTCGTCGAAGGTGACCACGACCGTCGGCTCGCTCGGCTCACGCTCGACGACATCGGCGAACGTCGTGCCGGCATACCCGCGTTTCCGCAAGCCGACGATCTGACGCTCAAAGGCCTCGGGCGTGACCGACAGGCCCGCTTCCCAGGAGGGGCTGATCGCGTGATAGCAGAGCACCAGCAGCTTGTTCACCGCGGCACACCCTCCTCAGCCCGCCCCCGGCCGCAGGCGGGGTGACGGCAAGCGGTCCCATATTCCTCCTGTGCGAGGAAAACACACGACGATGGCGCTGCGCAAGCGGCTACCGTCGCGGCGACGCGCTCAGCCGGCGCCGCCATGGCCGTTGCCGGCGATCGCGGGGAGGGCCGCGCCGCCGGTGCCCGGAGCGCTCGCCGTCCGCGTCGGCACCGCGCTGAGCGCCGTGCGGCTGAGCGCGAGCGTCGCCGCACAGAACGCGAACACGAGCCACAGCTGCTTGGAGAACTCGCCGGAGAGAAAGACGTCGGCGACCATGAACGCCAGCAGGGACAGGGCGAGCGAGCGGGCGATCAGCTCCATCTCGGTGTCGCCACGACGCGAGAAGTTGCGCGCGGCTCTCAGCGCGGCCCACAGGCAGGTCAGCATGATCGTGGCCAGCAGGACGAACCCCGGCAGTCCGAGGTCGGCGGCGAGCTCGAGGTAGATGTCGTGCGCCACGTGAGGATCGTCGACGATCAGATCGGCACGCGTGATCGTGCCCGGCTGCTGCAGATAATGGATCTCGGCGACCTGGAAGTTGCCTGAGCCGACCCCGCGGACGGGATGGGCGTCGACCATCCGCCGCCCGACCGCCCACAGGTCGGTGCGCCCGTTGGTGTCGGCCATCTCCACCCGCTGTCGGGCCGCCTGCGGGGCGAGGACGAGGTAGTAGGTGAGCGTTCCGAACGTGGTGATCGCCAGCAGGACCACCGCGATCCCCCGCCAGCGTCCGCCGATGACCACTCCGGCGACGAGCATGGCTCCGAGGGCCACCAGGCCGCCGCGCGACAGGGTGTCGATCGCGCCGGCGAGGCAGATGAGTCCCCCGATGGCGCAGGCCAGCGAAGCCTCGGGCCGGGCGCGCAGCGCGCGCGTGAGCGCCATCGCCATCGGGATCGCCGCGACCAGCACCGCCGCCAGCTCGTTGGGATCGAGCCCCGAGCCCGACAGGCGTCCCGATACGGAGGTTCCGGCGCCGACGAACCCCACGATCGAGGAGATGACGGCTCCGCCGAGGAACGCGGCCATCATCCACAGCAGGTGCTCCCGGCGGCGCGTGGCGGCGAGCACGATCGGGATGAGCAGCATGTTCAGCGCAAAGCGCGTCGTCGAGGTGACGGCGTCGCCCTGGCCATAGGCCCAGATGATGCTGAACGCCGACCAGACGAGCAGCGCCACGCAGGAGATCGTCAGCAGCGGCGGGGCCCGGGACAGCGAGGCCGACCGGCTGCGATGGCGGCTCAAGGTCGTCGCATACCAGGAGCCGAACAGCAGCAGGCCGGCGAGCTTGGTCAGGCTCGCCCCCCCGCTCGAGACGATGTCGAGAAACGACACGAGCGTGAACAGGACCACGCCGACGGCGACGTCGGCGACCGTCGCGGCGGCGAACACGATCCCGAACGCGGCCGCGACCCCGAGCGCGGGCTCGATCCCGCTCGCCAGCCCGATGATCACGCAGAGCGCGAGCGCGCCCGCGATGCCCCAGGTGCGCGCGGTCGGCGCCCAGGACAGCCGCTCGATCATTCAGTCGGGCTCGAGATCGGCCCCAGCCGCACGCCCGAGCGCTCGACCGGGTCTCCCACCGTCGACGGCGCCGCCTGGTAGTAGCCGGTGCCGGCGCGGGGGCTCTCGCCGATCAGCAGCACGCCGGCGACCGAGGCCGACTGCGTGCTCAGCAGCTCGCGCAGGTCGACCAGCCGCGCGAGGCGCGAGACGCCGAGCCGGGCGACGACGACGACCTCGTCGACGGCGTTGGCCAGCGGCAGCGCGTCGATCACCGCGGTCAGCGGCGGCGAGTCGATGACCACGTAGTCCGCCGCCTCGCGGGCCTCGGTGACGAGAGAGCTGATGGTGTCGTAGGAGAGGCTGTCGGCGAGCTGGGCTCGGGGCGCCTGAACGGCCAGCGTGCGGAACTCGATCCCGCCGACGTTGACGTCGGTCAGCGCCTCCTCGAGCTCGTAGCGCCCCGCGATCACGTGCTCGGTTCCGCGCGCCACCTCGAGGTTGAGGGTGCGGGCGATCATCGGCCGGCGCAGGTCGAGCTCGATCAGGACGACCCGAGAGCCGCTCTGAGCGATCGAGGCGGCGAGGTTGATCGCCGACGTCGTCTTGCCCTCCGAGGGCGCCGAGCCGGTGATCAGATACGAGCGGCCGGCGACGCGCGAGCCGCGGTCGAGCATCATCCGCAGCACGCGGTAGCCCTCGGCGGCGAGCAGCGAGAGCTCGCCGGGAAGCATCGGTCCGCGGTGGTCGCGCATCCGCAGAACCCCGACGCGCCGGACGGTCGGGACGCGGGCGAGTACGCGCCAGCCGAGCAGCTCGCGCAGCTGGTCCTCGCGCCGGAGCTTGGGGTCCAGCGCGTCGACCGCGAACGCCGCGGCGATCCCGAGCACCAGGCCGGCGATCAGGCCGGCGATCAGCGCCAGCTTCGTCCGGGGGGTGAAGGGCGCGGTCGGCAGCTGAGCGGGCGAGGAGACCACGAGCGTCGGGTCGCCGGAGGTCTGCAGCTGCTTGAGGTAGTTCAGCTCGGCGGTAGACGTCGTGTCGGCGGCCTTGACCGCGGGTGATTCGGCCTTCAGCTGGGCCTGGAGCCCCGGGATGACGGTGCTGAGCGCCCGATGCAGCGCGGCCGTGCGCGTCTTGACCGTCTGACTGGCGAACGCGTTGGCGATGCGCTGCGCGTCGCCCGCCGAGCTCGCGGTCGCCTGCACGGCGACGAGATCGCTCTGACCGATTGGCGTGGCGTTGACGTCCCCGAGCAGTTGGGTCGGGGTGCGGTGCAGCCCGAGCTGCCGGATGACCGCCTGCGCGATCGCGGGCGTCGTGATGAGGCTCGCGCCGGTCAGGGTGTCGCGCGTCGGGTCCGTCGAGGAATGCAGCACCGGCAGGCCGACCGTGAACGTGTCCTGCGGCTGGATCGGCGAGACGATCATCTGCGCCGCGGACTCATATCTCCGGGTCGCGATCTGCGTGTAGGCGCCCGCCGCGAGCAGCGCCACGACGACGCACGCGAGGACCAGCTTCCAGTGCTCCACGATCGTGCGTCCATACCGCCCGATGCCCAGCGACGCGCTTTCGGCGGCGCGCCGTCCCGCTCCCGAGTCATATGAGCTCATTGCGCGCCACTATGCCACGGGCCGGAGCGGCCTGCGGCACTTACATCCCAGATTTCTGCAGATCGCGAGATGATCGACTGCATGATCACGGACGAGACCACGGCGCCAACCTCCGAAGCATCGGATTGCGGGGGACGATCATCCGAAATGCCGCTTTGTAGGCGAACGCGGTGGCGCGCGAGTAGCGCGACGCCGAGTAGCCCGCCCAGCGGCGGCGGAAGACCTCGAGCTCGGGCCGGTCGGCGAACGCCTGCATCGCCTCGAGCTGGTTGACGTGCAGGTCGTGGTAGAAGGAGCTCGCCCGGTTGCAGATCGGGTGGGGGAACAGCGAGTACAGCGACCAGGTGCCGGTGTCGTAGCGCGGGAGGTTGGCCACGAGCGAGTCGACGCCCCGCGCGAAGTGCTCGCCGGCCTGGGTCGACCCCAGTCCGACCGCGACGTCGCGCCAGCCCCAGAGCGCGAACATCGCGCCGTTGAGGACGTGCGACGGCGGTCGCGTCGGGTACTCCTCCGGCCACGGACGGCCGCCGAGCTCGCCGAGCACGCCGCCATCCGCTTGCGGCCGGCTCATCGGCGACAACGCCGCATGGGCGGCCTCGGCGAGCTCGACCTCGCCGGTCTGCAGATGCAGGCGGGTGAAGAGGCTTGCGGCCTGGCCCTGGGTGATCGCCGAGGCCCACGGCGGTGGCAGCGGAAACGTGTGGGGGAAGGGCTTGGCGTGGTACCAGGAGCCGTCGGGGTCCTGCACCGAGGCGAGGTGGCGCCCCGCATCCAGCGCCGCCTGCAGCCACTGCTCGCCCTCGCCGGCGATCCAGCGCTCGTGAGCGCCGAGCGCGTACTGGGTCATCGCGACGTGCAGCGCGCCCGGCACCAGCCACGCGGGGTCCGGCCCGGCGGCCGAGAACGCCTTGACGCGCATGTCGATCGGGTAGCCACGAACCCCGCCGGGGTCGATGTGGGAGCCGACCGGGAGGAAGAAGCTCTTGGCGCTCGACCAGAATCCGGCGTCCTGACGGCGCGATGTCTGCACCGCGCTCGCCGCGGTCACGCCGCCAGCCCCTCGTAGAGCGCGGCGAAGCGCTGCGCGGCGACGTCGATCGTGTAGCGCTGGAGTCGCTCGTGCGCGTCCCGGGCCATCCGTCGACGATAGGGGGCGTCGGTGAGCAGCCGGATCAGCGCGCGCGCGAGGGCGTCGGGGTCGCGCCGCGGCACGAGCAGGCCGGTGCGCTCGTTCTCGACGACGTCGGGGATCCCGCCGACGGCGGTGGCGACGAGCGCGGTCTCGTTGGCCATGCACTCGAACACGAACAGCGGCGAGCCCTCCCGATCGGAGCACATCGCGCCGATGTCCGCGCAGCGCAGGACGCCGTCGACGTCGGCGCGAGCGCCCAGGAAGTGCGTCGTCTCCCCGCATCCGAGCTCGACGGCGCGCCGCTGCAGCGCGGGTCGGCACTCGCCGTCGCCGGCGATCACGAGCTGGACGTCGGGGACCTGGGCCGACGCCTGCGCGTAGGCCTCGAGCAGCAGGTCCAGGCGCTTCTCGGGCCGCAGCACGGCCGCGATGGCGACGACCGGCGTGGAGGGGTGCAGCGCGAGCTCGGCGCGCAAATCGGTGTCGGAGTGGACCGGGCTCGGGACGTAGCCGTTGGGGATGATCGTGACCTTGCTCGGCCGGACGCCCTCGCGCGAGACCATCCGCGCGCCGTCGGCGCTCGAGACGGCGATGAAGCGGTCGGCGAGTCGTCCGATGACGTGCCCGTCGAGCCACGCGCGCGTCGGGTTGCCCTCGTAGGACCAGCTGTGCTCGTGGGCGACGATCGCCGGGACCTGGCAGGCCGACCCGATCAGCGACCCCCAGAGGTTTGAACCGAACTTGTGCGTGTGCAGGACGTCGATCCGCTCGCCGCGGACGATCCGCGCCACCTGGCCGAGCCGGTGGACGTCCCAGTGCGACCGGCGCCCGAGCACCACGTGGCGCACCCCGGCGTCGGCGAGCGCCCGGGAGGCGACGAGGTCCGAGCTCCGGGTGGCGCACATCCAGGTCTCGAACCGGTCGCGGGGCAGGTGCGTCGCCAGTCCGATCGCGAAGCGCTCGGCCCCGCCGGTCGAGGTGGCGAAGTCGATCAGGTACATCACCCGCAGGCGTGAGTTGGAGTTGCGCATCGAGACCTTGGTCACGGCGCAGGCGCGGCCCCCACAGCCTCGCGTGCGCCCGGCGACCTCAGAGGTTACGCCGGTGGCGCGCGGTGTGCGGAAGCGTCGGATCGTCGGGCAGGCTCGTCCGGCTGTCACGAGACCGCAGGACCTCGGCGATCGTCAGCAGCGCAATCCGGACGTCGAGCCGCAGCGACCAGTTCTGGATGTAGTAGTTGTCCCATTCGACGCGGTCGGCGATCGAGGTCTGGCCGCGCAGGCCGTTGACCTGGGCCCAGCCGGTGATCCCCGAGCGGACGCGGTGGCGATCGTCGTAGCGGGCGACGTCGCGCGCGAAGCGGGCGACGTACTCCGGCCGCTCGGGCCGCGGCCCGACGAGGCTCATGTCGCCGCGGAGCACGTTGATCAGCTGCGGCAGCTCGTCGAGCGAGAGGTCGCGCAGCAGTCGCCCCACCCGGGTGCGCCGATCAGAGCCCTCGACGCCGCCCGGGGCCACGCCCTCGGGCAGGTTGAACGCCCGCACGTCGTCGTCGGGCATGCGCATCGTGCGGAACTTCAGCAGGTCGAACTCGCGCCCGTCGCGACCGACGCGACGCTGGCGGAAGAGGATCGGTCCCGACGACGAGACGCGGACCGCGATCGCCACCGTGACCATGACCGGGGATGCGATCAGCAGCCCGATCAGCGCCACCGTGCGGTCGAGTGCGTGCTTGACCGCGAACTGCCAGCCCCGCGGGTCGGTGGCGTGCAGGGTCAGCAGCGGCAGGCCGCCGAGGTGGTCGAGCGTCGTGCGCTCGTTGATCGTCTCGTAGAGGCGGGGCACGAGCGAGACGCCGATGCCCGACCCCTCGAGCTGGCGCACGCGCTCGACGAGCACCTGGTCGCGCTCGCCGGAGAACGCGAGGATGACGTGACGAGCGCCGGTCCGCGCGATCACGTCGAACAGGTCGTCGAGGCCGCCGAGGACGGGCAGGGAGTGGCGCGAGGAGACGGGCGCGGTCGGGAGCGGATCGTCGTCGACGAAGCCGACCGGTCGCAGGCCGTAGCCGGGCTCGCCCGCGAGTCGCTTGACGAGATGACCGCCGATGAGGCCGGCGCCGACGATCAGGGTGGGGGACCCGAACGCGCCAGTGGCGCGAGCCTGCTGGCGCGCCGAGACGAGCGCCACCCGTGCGGTTCCGAGATACACCACCGAGAACAGCCACAGCCGCGGAGCGAACGCGAGCGGATCGCTGCCGCCGAGGATCGAGTCGACCGAGACCGCGAGCATCGCGACGAGCGAGACGACCCCGAGCAGGTAGATGAAGGTGTCGAGCATCGAGACGTGCAGACGCTCGTCGGGGGACCGGCGCGCCCGCATCAGAGCGGTGACGGCGATCGGGAAGCTGATCGCGAGCCAGCGGTCCGAGGTGACGTCGCGCACGGTCGGGTCGGCGAACAGCGCCAGCGCGGCCGCGAGGTAGAGCACGAACGCGTCGAGCACCAGTCGGATCCGCGCCGCGGAATCGGCGTCCGCGAGATACCAGGCGAGGCGCGCGGTGAAGCGGCGGGGCCGCTCCGCCCTGCCGAGCAGGCCGGTCTGCGGGGCCGCCTGGGCTGCGGGGGGTGGGGTCATCCCGACCGGCTCGCCCGGCCTGGAATGCGACTGGTTCGTCTTGGGCGCAAGCCCGGCATGCCGGTCAGCCCCCTTCTTCCTGTCGACGACCGATGAGGACCATGAGGGCCACCCCGAGTCGTTGCCCTGCTCGGGGATCATAGCGCCGGGAGGGCCGAGATCGGCATTGGTGATCCGCCCATCCGGATGGTCTTGCACGCCGGATTCGCGATCCCTTCGCTCGGGCGTGATCGAGTGGATGATCCGGGCATGAGGCTCGGGGAGGGGGGAGGATTCGGGACCGGGTCTGGAGGTCATCGCAGGAGGTGCGCCGCTGGTTCATGAATCGTCCCCGCGCCGGGTCCGGACGTCGGTAATGACTACGGCTTGCCGGGCGGAAGGCTACGGGCCGTGGCGACGGAAAACGGCTGCATCCCGCATTAATGCACTGGCTCCGGGGAGCGGCGGGCGCCGAGAACCTCATGTGCGCGATCGCCGGCGGGGGAGCCCGGGCCGGCAGCGGCCCCGACGGTCCCGGGGCCCAGGGTCGCGAGGCGCTAATCTTGTTGCACCATGAGAGGCGAGCTCGAGACCCAACCGCAGCGCACCCCGATCCTCCGCCGGGGGGTCGCCGGCCTGGTGCTGATCGCGGTCGCCGCCCTGGCGATCCACTTCGTCATCGGCCTGATCATGACCGTGTTCTGGCTGGTCGTGGCGGCCGCGGCGGTGGTGGCTGTGCTCTGGGCGATCAATAACGTCTTCTGACGAGCTGGATCGGTGCAGGGCCTGGGCCTGCTCGTGATCCTGCTGTGCTTCGGCGTGGCCGGAGGCGCGGTGGGCCGGATGAAGGGCAGCTCGTTCTTCATGTGGTTCCTCGTGTCGTTCTGCGTCCCGTTCATCGGCCTGCTGACCGCGGTCTGCTACCGCTGGGATGACCGCGAGCTGCGTCGCACCTGCCCGTCGTGCGGCGTGGTGCTCAAGCTCCACGACGCCGTGTGCGTCAACTGCGGCGAGGAGCTGGTCTTCCCGGACGTCGCGGTCGCCTCCGAGGCCGCGTCGCGAGCGCGCACCTAAGCCGCGACCGCCGGCGCGGCCTCCAGCACGGGCACCAGGGCGCGTTCGAGCAGCTCGTGCGCCCAGCGCTGGCTGACCACCGGACGCAGCGTGTGGTCGCGGACGGGCAGGTGCTCGACCGTCGCCTGCGGCCACCGCGCGATGCGCTGCAGCCATCCGGACGCGATCAGCTCCTCCTCGAGCGGCTCGTTGTCGGCGAACGCGAGCGCCCGGAGCTTGCCGGACTCCTCGAGCTCTGAGAGGAGCCGCTCGATGCGCGCCGGCACCGCCGGCCCGGTGCCGGCGTGGCGCCGGGCGAGGCTCCGGCGCGGGGTCGCGGCCACCCATCGCGCCATCTCGGCCATCCGTTGGCGGCTCGCCGCCCGGCGCAGGCGGGCGACATCGAACGGATCGTCGAGCAGCCGGCGCAGGTCGCGGGCGGGGCCGAGCCCGGCGTCGTAGACGAGCGCGCGTGGGTTGACGAGCAGGGCGCCGACCACGCGCGGGTCGTCGAGCGCCACGTGCAGCGACCAGTAGGCGCCCGAGCACAGTCCGCAGAACACGGCCCGGTCGGCGATCCCGCGGCGCTGCAGCTCGTCGACCGCCGCGCGGACCTGATCGAGGAGGCGCGGCTCGTGCAGCGGGCCGTCGGTCCGGTAGGGCGCGACCGGCCCGCCGGCGTCGCCGATGCCCTCGATGTCCAGACGCAGCGACGCGACCCCGTGCCTCGCCGCCCAGCGCCGCGCCGCCTCGACCCACATCCGGTTGGGGCCCACCCGGCGCACCGACCCCGAGTGCAGGAAGACGGCGGCGACGGGATGGCGATGACCGGGTGCACGGGCGAGCACGCCCGCCAACCCCACGCCGTCGCACACGATCTCGACGGGGGTCTCGTGGACGGGGCCGTCGGGGGTCTGCATGCGCGCCTCGACGACCGGCGTCCCGGCGACCGCCGCCCCGCCGGCCGGCGTCCCGGCGACCGCCGCCCCGCCGGCCGGCGTCCCGGCGACCGGCGTCCCGGCGACCGGCGCGGCCGCGCGCCCGTCGGCGATCCGCGAGCCGCCGTGCAGCCACCCCCGCAGCCGCTCGACGACCGCCTCGGGCACCTCGCTGCGCTGCGGATGGCCGATCAGCGCCTCATAGCCCTCGCCGGAGCCCTCGGTCACCGCGATCCCCTGTCCGCGCAGCGCGTCGGCGAGCCGGCCGTCGCCCGCGATCCCGTCGCGGTCGAGCAGCAGCGCGCCGCGCGACAGCCCGGCGGGGATCGGCAGCGCGGCGAGGTCGAGCGCTCGCAGGTCGGCGACGGTCTCGGCGCTCAGCACGAAGCCCCCGGCCTCGAGCTCGCCCTCCGGAGGCGGCGGGGGCGCGGGCCGGTCCTGGAAGAAGAGCGGCCGCTCGAGCCGCGCGAACGCGCGCAGCGCGCGGAGGAGGTCCTTGCCCGCGGCCGGGGTCGCCCACAGCGCGAGCCCGTCGAGCGGGGCACCCGTCGCCGCCGCGCGGTGGGCGACGAGCCCGCCGAGGCCGAGGCCGAACGCGACCACCGCGGTGGCTCCGGTGAGCTCGCGCATCGCGCGCGCCGCCGCGGCCACCGCCGCGGTCCAGGTCTCGAGCCGATGGGGATCGCGCGGCGAGCCGCCGCTGTCCCCGCAGCTCGGCAGGGTCAGGCGCAGCGTCGGATACCCCGCCTCGGCAAGGCGGGCGGCGACTTCGCGCAAGGAGCGATACGCGCTGATCTCCTCGAAGCCGAACGGAGGGCAGATGACGACCGCCGTGTCGCGGGCGGCGGCGGCGGCGTGCAGGACCGCGAACGCCGGCTCGGAGGCGACGTCGAGATACAGGCTCTGCGTGGTGGAGGTCATATCGTGCCCGTCACTGGGTGGGGCCGAAAATCTGCCAGTTTTCGGGCCAATGCGCTTGTTAGACTGCCCGTTCCGGTCGCCCGACGCGGCCCCGTTTGCGTACCCCGAGAGGAGGTTAGTGCGATGCGTGCTGTCGATGCGCTGATGGAATGTCTGAAGGCCGAGGGTGTCGACGTCGTATTCGGCCTCCCCGGCGGCGCCAACCTTCCGACCTACGACGCCTTCTACGACGCCGGGATCCGTCACATCCTCGTGCGCCACGAGGCCGGCGGCGGTCACGCTGCCGAGGGATACGCGAAGGCGACCGGCAAGGTGGGCGTGTCGCTGGGCACGAGTGGGCCGGGCGCGACCAATCTCGTGACGCCGATCTGCGACGCGATGATGGACTCGGTCCCGCTCGTGTTCCTGACCGGCCAGGTGCAGACCCACCTGCTCGGCACCGACGGCTTCCAGGAGGCGGACACGATCGGCATCACGATGCCGATCGTCAAGCACAGCTTCATGATCCGCCACCCGCTCGAGATCCCGCGCACGCTGCACGAGGCGTTCCACATCGCGCGCAGCGGCCGGCCCGGCCCCGTGGTCGTCGACATCCCGTCGGACCTCAGCCGCGCCGACATCCCCTACGAGCCGGTCTCCGACGTGCACCTGCCCGGCTATCAGCCGACGACCGACGGCAACCAGAAGCAGATCCGGCTCGCCGCCAAGGCGCTGGCCAACGCGCGGCGGCCGGTCATCTACGCCGGCGGCGGGGTGGTCGACGCCGCGTCCGAGCTGCGCGAGCTGGCCACCGCCGACCGGTTCCCGGTCACGTGCACGCTGATGGGCCTCGGCTCCTTCCCCGCGCCCCACGAGCAGTGGCTCGGCATGCTCGGCATGCACGGCACCCGGACCGCCAACTACGCGATGGACGAGGCCGATCTGATCGTCGCCATCGGCGCCCGCTTCGACGACCGGATCACGGGCAAGATCTCGGAGTTCGCGCCCCGGGCGAAGTTCATCCACATCGACATCGACCCGGCGGAGATCTCCAAGAACGTGCCCGCGCACATCCCGATCGTCGGCGACGCGCGCAACATCCTGCCGCGGCTGACGACCGAGTACCGCGCCCTGTCGGCCGACCGATCGCGGCTCGAGGAGTGGTGGTCGCGGATCGCGACCTGGCAGGAGCGCCATCCGCTGCGCTACGAGGACACCGACGACGGCGAGATCAAGCCGCAGTACATGATCCAGGCCCTGTACGAGGCGACCGGGGGCGCGGCGATCGTCACCTCGGACGTCGGCCAGCATCAGATGTGGGCCGCCCAGTTCTACGACTTCCCGATGCCGCGCCGCTGGATCAACTCCGGCGGCCTGGGCACGATGGGCTTTGGGCTGCCCGCGGCGATGGGCGCGCAGGTCGGCTGTCCCGACCAGACCGTCGTCTGCATCGCCGGCGACGGCTCGGTGCAGATGAACATGCAGGAGCTCGCGACCTGCGCCCAGGAGGGCATCCCGATCAAGGTGTTCATCATGAACAACGGGTACCTCGGCATGGTCCGCCAGTGGCAGGAGCTCTTCTGGGACCGGCGCTACAGCCACGTCGACATGGGCCAGTGGCCCGACTTCGTCAAGGTCGCCGACGCCTACGGGGCGACCGGAATGCGCCTGCGCGACAAGGACACGCTCGTGCGGGACATGCGCGCCGCGCTCGCCACCCCGGGCCCCGTGCTCGTCGACGTCCGGGTCACGCGCGAGGAGAACACCTATCCGATGATCCCGGCGGGCCAGGCGGCCCGGGACATGGTCGGCTGAGCGAGGCGTGATGCGCAGCCCGAGTCTCGCAACGGCGGTCCGGATGCCCGGCGGGGGTGACCCCAGTGGGTGAGCCGGCAACCCAGGAGGTCCTCTCCCTCGACGACCTGAACGCGGCCGTCGGGCTGCGCACCGGGCGCAAGCACGTCCTCGCGATCCTCGTGGAGAACAAGCCGGGCGTCCTGACGCGGATCACCGGCCTGTTCGCCCGCCGCGGGTTCAACATCGACACGCTCGCCGTCGGTCCGACCGACGACGAGACGGTGTCGCGGATCACGCTGACGCTCGACGGCGCCGTGGCGCCGATCGACCAGGTCACCAAGCAGCTGCACAAGCTCGTCAACGTCCTGAAGATCCGCGATCTGGACCCGGGCGAGATGCTCGCGCGGGAGTTGGCGATGTTCAAGGTGTCGGCCGACGGGGCCGCGCGCGCCGAGGTAATGCAGATCTGCGAGATCTTCCGCGCCAAGGTCGTCGACGTCACCAAGCGCTCCCTCGTGCTCGAGGTCACCGGCACCTGTGACAAGGTCGACGCCTTCGAGGCGCTCGTGCGCCCGTTCGGGCTGATCGAGATGGCCCGCACGGGCGAGATCGCGATCTCCCGCGGGCGCGCCGAGACGTAGTGCTCAGGTAGTGCTCAAGTTCTCGCCGCGGCACGCCGAAACTAGGGCTCAGTCCCCCGACCTCAGGGAGAAGCCTCCATGCACACGACCGAATCCGCCAGCCCGGTGAGCCTGCAGTCCGAGATCCGCGAGGTGCTGCGCGCCCACGCGCGGCTGCCCGTCGACGTCGACACGCTGCCCGACGATGCCGACCTGTTCCGGGCCGGGATGAGCTCGCACGCCTCGGTCAACGTCATGCTCGCGCTCGAGGACGCCTTCGACGTCGAGTTCCCCGACGAGATGCTGACCCGTGGCGCGTTCGAGAGCGTCGAGGCCATCGCCGCCGCGATCGGCGAGCTCGTCGAGTCGCCGGCGGCCTGACCGCGGGCCGTCGGCCGGGCACGGGCTCAAAGTCTCGGTGCAGCTGCCGAGAACGTCGCACAATGGCTCAGCATGTCGGCATCGACCTGGCTGACGTCGAGGAGGTGCGCGCGTCGGTCGTCGCTCAGGGGGAGCGGTACCTGGCGCGCGTGTTCACCGATTCCGAGCGCCGCCACAGTGACGGGCGCATCGAGCGACTGGCGGCGCAATTCGCCGCCAAGGAGGCGACAATGAAGGCTCTGCGCTGCGAGGACAGACTGCCCTGGAGATCGATCGAGGTGGCGACGGACGCGACCGGCACGGCGTCGCTCGCGCTGCACGGGCCGGCGGCCCGAGTGGCCCGCGAGCGCGGGGTCGGCGAGCTCGTGCTCAGCCTCACGCGAACGTCGTGGCACGCGGCGGCGGTGGTGGTCGCGCGATGAGCATCGCCGTCGACCGTGACCAGGAGCTGATCGGGCGGGTCATCGCGATCGCCGACGAGGTGGCCGCCGTCCACGCCGACGAGGTCGATCGCGAGGCGCGCTTCCCCGCCGAGACGGTGGCGGCGCTGCGCGAGGCGGGGGCGCTGTCGGCGCTCGTCCCCGAGACGCTCGGCGGGGTCGGCGCCTCGTTGCGCGCGGTCGCCGCCGCCTGCTTCGAGCTCGGCCGGCGCTGCTCCTCGAGCGCGATGGTGTTCGCGATGCACCAGATCCAGGTGGCCACGATGGTCCGTCACCTCGACGACGCGCCGTGGTTTCAGGAGTACCTCGGCGAGCTGTGCGCCCAGCAGCGGCTGATCGCCTCGGTCACCTCGGAGATCGGCACCGGGGGCGACATGGGCCGGTCGATCGCCCCGCTCAGCGAGGCGGCCGGCGGCCGCCTGCACTTCACCAAGCTCGCGCCGACGGTCAGCTACGGCGCCCACGCCGACGACCTGCTGACGACCGTGCGCCGCTGCGAGATGGCCGAGCAGTCAGACCAGGTGCTCGTGCTGAGCCGGCGCGAGCAGACCGAGCTCGAGCAGACCGGGACCTGGGACACGATCGGGATGCGCGGCACCTGCTCGCCGGGCTTCACCGTCCGCGCGGAGATCGACAGCGGCCAGGTCCTGCCCGCGCCCTTCTCCGATGTCATGAACCAGACCCACGTGCCGATCTCGCACATCCTGTGGTCGCACGTGTGGCTGGGGATCGCCACCGAGGCGTTCGAGCGCGGGCGCGCGTTCGTTCGCGGTCAGGCCAAGCGGGCCCCCGGCCAGCCCGTCCCGGCGGCCGCCGGGCTGTCGCGGGTCATGAACCAGCTCTCGATGCTGCGCGCCGAGGTGCGCTCAGCGCTTGACGAGTTCGAACGCGCCTCCGAGGAGCCGGGCCGGGGCCGGCTCGGGACGATGGCGACGATCCTGCGGTTCAACAACCTGAAGCTCGCCGCCTCCGAGCAGGCGCCGCTCATCTGCTCGGCGGTGCTCGAGCTCGTGGGGATCGTCGGGTTCAAGAACGACTCGCCGTTCGCGGTCGGCCGGCTGCTGCGCGACTCGCTGTCGGCGCGCCTCATGGTCGCCAACGCCCGCATCCACGACGTCGACGCGGGCCTCCTGCTCATCGCCAAGGATGTGTGAGCGATGTCCGTGACCGTGCGTGAGGCCTCCGCCGACCAGGCCGAGTTCCTCGCCGACCTGATCGCCCGGGGCCTGCTGATCGAGACCGGCGTGCCCGGCGTCTACGGGCACAACGCCGCGTTCGAGGACGTCCGCGAGGCGCTCGCCGCCCGCCTGACCGCCGAGGCGGGTCTGCGGGGGGCGCAGCGGCTGCGCTTCCCGCCGCTGCTGCCCCGCCGGCAGCTCGAGTCCAGCGGCTACCTGTCGTCGTTCCCGCATCTGGCGGGCACGGTGTACGCGTTCGACGGCGACGAGCGCCAGGCGCGCGAGCAGGCCGAGTGCGCCGCCGCTCACGGCGATTGGTCCGAGCACCAGGAGATGACCGCGCTCGCGCTGATGCCGGCGGCGTGCTACCCGGTGTACCCGGCGATCGCCGCGCAGGGGCCGCTCCCCGAGGGCGGGACCTTCGTCGACGCCGGCGGCGCCTGGGTGTTCCGCCACGAGCCGTCCCACGACCCCGCGCGACGTCAGATCTTCCATCAGCACGAGCTCGTGCGCATCGGCGAGCCCGAGGGGGTGCTCGAGTGGCGCGACGAGTGGGCCCAGCGCGGGCTGGACGTGCTCCGCGCGCTCGGTCTCGACGCCGAGCTCGACGTCGCCAACGACCCGTTCTTCGGCCGCCGGGGCCGGATGCTGCAGGCCAACCAGCGTTCCGAGCGCCTCAAGCTCGAGTTGCTCGTCCAGATCGCGGGTCCCGAGCCGACCGCCTGCGCATCCTTCAATCACCATCGCGAGCACTTCGGCGGGACCTACGGCATCGAGCTCGCCGACGGCGGCGTCGCGCACACCGCGTGCCTCGGGTTCGGCCACGAGCGGATCGTGCTCGCGCTGCTGCACACCCACGGGCTCGACCCCGACCGCTGGCCCGACGCGGTGCACGCCGAGCTGGGCGCCGATGCGGCTCGCTGAACGGCCGGCGCTGCGCTCCCTGACGGGATCCGATCCCGCCACCTACGCGCAGCACCCACTGCACGCCGCCGCTCCGGCCTATCCGGAGACCAACTGCTACACCGACATCATCATCGAGCTGCTGCACGCCGCCGGCCACGAGCCGCTGGCGATGCTCGGTCACCTCGTGCGGATGGACTTCGAGGGCGACCAGTGGACGTTCTTCAAGCCGCCGCCCGAGGATCTCGAGCGGCTGTTCGCGGTCGACATCCACGAGATGCAGCCCTATCGGCCGCTGCCCGCGATGATCGCCGAGCAGCTCGAAGTCGGGCGGACGATCATCGTCGAGCTCGACAGCTTCCACCTCCCCGACACCGCGTCGACGAGCTATCGCACCGAGCACGTCAAGTCCTCGGTCGCCGCCGACGCGATCGACCACGACGGCGAGCGGCTCTGGTACTTCCACAACGCCGGCTTGTTCGAGCTCTCCGGCGAGGACTACCGGCGCGCACTGCGGCTCGAGCCGCTGCACCCCGACGTCCTGCCGCCCTACACCGAGCTCGTGCGCCTCGACGCGGGCGAGGCGCTGCGCGGCGAGACCCTGCGCGCCGCGGCGCGCGAGACGCTCGCCCGGCATCTCCTCCGCCGTCCCGCCGCCAACCCGTTCGCGCGGTTCGGCGCCCAGCTCGAGCGCGAGCTCCCCGCGCTGCTCGAGGGCGGCCTCGAGGACTTCCACGCCTACGCGTTTGCGACCGTGCGGATGGCGGGCGCCGCGTTCCAGCTCGCCGCCGCCCACGCGCGGTGGCTGCTCGACGCCGAGGGGGAGCCGGCGGCCGCGGCGATGGACGAGCTCGTCGCCGGCTGCAAGGCGATGTCGTTCCGCCTCGCGCGCCGAGCGCCGTTCGCGACCGCGCCCCGCATCGAGAAGCTGGCCACTGCCTGGGACCGCGCCATGGCCGAGCTCGCCGACCATGTCATATGACTCGCGCCCGCCGACGGCAGGGATCGCCGACGACATCCAGGTCCGCGTCAACGCCGAGGTCTGGCGCGACGGTGAGTTCGCGTCCTTCTACGACCACGTCTCGCTCCTGCCCGCCGAGGCGCTCATCCTCGCGCGGTACTGCGGACGGCTGACCGGCCGGGTCCTCGACGTCGGGTGCGGCGCCGGCCGGATCCTGAACTACCTCGTCCGGCTCGGCGCCGAGGCGCACGGGATCGACATCTCCGAGCACATGGTGCAGTTCAGCCGGCGCAGCGTGCCCGCCGCCGACGTCCGGTGCGTCGATCTGGCCGACATCCGCGGGGCGGTGCACGGCCGCTTCGACGCGATCCTCATGACCGACAACGTCCTCGACGTGTTCGACGATGCCCACCGCCGCGCCGTGCTCAGCGACCTGCGCGAGCTGCTGACCGCCGACGGTCTGCTCATCTTCTCCTCGCACAACCTCGCCGCGTGGGAGCAGCCTCCGTCCGGCGACGAGAAGCTCGGGACGCGGGTCGCCGAGATCGGACAGCGGGTCGCCCAGCGTCCGCTCGGCGACATCATCCGCGCCACGCGACGCCTCCCGCGCCGGGTCGCCAACCACCGCCGGCTGGCGCCGCTGCAGTACCGGGCGGTCAACCATGCGGTCGTCAACGACTCGGGCCAGGACTACGCGCTGCTGCACTACTACATCACCCGGGCCGACCAGGAACGGCAGCTGACCGAGCTCGGCTACGCGCTGCTCGAGGCGCTCGAGCTCTCGGGCGCGCCGGTGCCCACCGGACAGGAGGGCGCGACCTCGTCGCTGTACTACGTGGCGGCCCTCGCGGCGTGAGCCCCGTCGTCCGGCGGGACCTGACCGACGGCTGGATGGTCGCCGGGTCCGATCCCGGCGCCTGCGCGGGACCCGGCGAGCTCGATCGGCTGCACTTCATCCCGGCGGTCGTGCCCGGAACCGCCGCGGCCGCCGTCGGCGATGACGCGCTGGACTACGACGCGCGCGACTGGTGGTTCACGACCCGGTTTCATGCCGAGCCGGCCGCCGCGGGGGAGACCGTCGCGCTCGGGCTCGAGGGGCTGGCGACCGTCGCCGAGGTCTATCTCAACGGTGAGCTCGTGCTGAGCGGCGAGTCGATGTTCGCCGGCCACGAGCTCGACGTCGGCGCCCGGCTGCGCGGCGACAACGAGCTCGTCATCGGCTGCCGGGCGCTGCACCCGCTGCTCGCCGCGCGACGCCGGCCGCGCGCTCGCTGGCGGACCCGGCTCGTCACCTCGGGCAACCTGCGCTTCTACCGGACGATGCTGTTGGGACGGGCGCCCGGCTTCGCGCCGGGTCCGGCGGTCGTCGGGCCGTGGCGGCCGGTGTGGCTGCAGCGGTGCTCGGGCCGCCGGCTCGAGGCGGTCGCGCTGCGCGCGCGGGTGCGCGACGACGTCGGGGTGGTGTCGGTAGCCGCCACCCTGCGCGGGGCCCGCGAGGCGCTGGCGCTGGACGTCGGCGAGCATCGCGTCGCGCTGAGCGTCGACGCGGTGGGACGGGTGAGCGGCGAGCTGCGGATCCCCGACTGCCGGCGCTGGTGGCCCCATACGCACGGGGAGCCGGCGCTGCACGACGTCGCGATCGCCGGCGACGAGGGCGTCCTGCACCGCGGGCGCGTCGGCTTTCGGACGCTCGAGGCGCCGGACGACCTGGCGACCGACGGGCCGGCGCTGACGATCAACGGCGTCGACGTGTTCTGCCGGGGGGCGGTGTGGACGCCGCCGTCGCTGCGCAAGCCGTCCGGTGATCGGGCGCACTACGAGCCGGTGCTCCGCCGTCTGACCGCCGGGGGGCTGAACATGCTCCGCGTCCCCGGGACCGCGGCGTACGAGTCAGACGCCTTCTACGACCTCTGCGACGAGCTGGGGATCCTCGTCTGGCAGGACTTCATGTTCGCCAACCTCGACTACCCCGAGTCAGAGCCCGAGTTCCTGGACGGGGTGGCGCGCGAGGCGCGCGAGCAGCTGTCGCGGATCGCGGGGCGCCCGAGCCTGGCGGTGCTCTGCGGCGGCAGCGAGGTCGCCCAGCAGGTGGCGATGCTCGGCCTCGATCCGGCGCTCGCGCACGGTCCGCTGTTCGGCGAGGTCCTCCCGGCGGCGGTGGCCGACGCGGACGTGGACGCGCCGTACGTCCCCTCGGCGCCGTGGGGCGGCGAGCTGCCGTTTCGCACCGACCGCGGCGTCGCGCACTACTTCGGGGTTGGCGCCTACCGGCGCCCGCTCGCCGACGCCCGGCTCGCCGAGGTGCGCTTCGCCGCCGAGTCGCTCGCCTTCGCCAACCTGTCCGACGAGCCCGAACCGGATCTCGGGGTGCCGCGCGACGCGGGCGCCGACTGGGACTTCGCCGACGTCCGCGACCACTATCTGCGCGAGCTCTTCGGGCTCGATCCGGCCCACCTGCGCACGACGGATCCCGCGCGCTACCGCGCGCTCTCGCGGGTGGTCAGCGGCGAGGTCATGGCCGAGACGTTCGGCGAGTGGCGCCGCGCGGCGTCGCCGTGCCGCGGCGCCCTCGTGTTGTGGAGCAAGGACCTTGAGCCCGGCGCCGGCTGGGGCCTGCTCGATCACCGCGGCGAGCCCAAGGTCGCCTTCCGTCACGTCGCCCGCGCCCTGGCGCCGGTGGCGACGTGGACGACCGACGAGGGGCTCGGCGGCATCGACGTCCACGTCGCCAACGATCGTGGGCTGCCGCTGCGGGCCCACCTGCGGGTGGCGCTGTACCGCGACTTCGCGCTCCGCGTGGAGGAGTCGGTGACCGAGCTCGAGCTCGCCGCCCGCGGGTGGGCGCGGTTCGGCGTCGAGGCGCTGCTCGGGCGGTTCGTCGACGTCTCCTGGGCCTACCGCTTCGGTGCGCCGGCGCAGGACCTCGTCGCGGTGTCGCTGCTCGACGCGGACGGCGAGCTGCTCTCGCAGGCGTTCCGCTTCCCCGTCGGCCGCCCGCTCGCGCTCGGCGACGTGGGGCTGCGCGGGCGCCTGCAGGGCACCCGCCTCGTCGTGGCCGCCGATCGCTTCGCCTACGGCGTGCGCGTCCACGCCGCGGGCTTCGATCCCTCCGACGACGCGTTCGGGGTTGAGCCCGGGGGCGAGCGGACGATCGAGCTGCGCGGGGGCGCGGGGCCACGCGGTCCGGCGGCGGTCACGCTGACCGCGCTCAACGCCCCCGCGGTCGAGGTCAGGGCCCACGGCTCTCCGGTCGCTCCGGCGAACTCGCGCCGCTGAGGAGCCACGCCCGGGCGAAACCGGCCGAGCGTGGGCGGTGAAACGTCCGGCGGCCCGACGGTAGCCTCCAAACGGCATGCGCCGCGCCGCCACCGCCCCCGCAGCCTGGCTGCCCGCGCGGACCTCCGAGCGCCTCGAGCGCCGGATCGCCGACGCGCTGGCGCACGCGCGATCGACGGGACGGCCGACGGTCGCGAGCGTCACCGTCGCGCTCGCGGGCGCCCACGACCCGAGCGCGACCGTGTCGGCCTCCCGGCGCGCCGGCGAGGACTGGTTCTGCCTCGAGCAGCCCGACCGCGACGCGATCGCGCTCGCCGGGCTCGGCGTCGTGCGTCGTCTGGAGGCCGCGGGGGAGGGCCGCTTCGGGCAGGTCGCCGAGCGCTGGCGGACGCTCGCCGCCGACGCGGCCGCCGACGAGGCGGGCGACGCCGCGCCGGGGGCCGGGCTGACCTGTCTCGGCGGCTTCGCGTTCGACGCCGCCGGGGGCGAGGCGCCGCTGTGGCGCGGGTTCGCGCCCGCCTCGCTCGTCGTGCCCGAGATCTCGCTCGCCCGCCGCGGCGAGCGGACGTGGCTGACCGTCAACGTCGAGCTCGCCCCCGACGACACCGCCGCCGACGCGCTGCGGCGCGTTCGCCACCGCCTCGGCGAGCTGCGCGCCGCGCCCCTGCCGCTGCTCGATCCCGCGCCGACCGGCGTCTACGACGTCGTCAGCCCGATGCCGCCGGCCCACTTCGAGGAGGCGGTCGCCCGGGCGACGGCGCGCATCGCGACCGGCGAGTTCGAGAAGGTGGTGCTCGCCCGCGAGGTCGACGTCCACGCCCCCCGGGCGCACGACGCCGCGGCCATCCTCGGGCTGCTGCGCGTGGCGTTCGCCACCTCGTTCGTGTACGCCGTCGGTCGCGGCGAGGCGACCTTCATCGGCGCCACCCCCGAGCTGCTCATCCGCCGCCAGGGGCAGCGCGCGAGCACCGTCGCGCTCGCGGGCTCGACGCGCCGCAGCGCCGACCCGGCGGTCGACGCCCACCTCGGCGAGCGGCTGCTGCGCTCGGACAAGGATCGCCACGAGAACGCGATCGTCGCCCGACGGATCGTGCGCAGCCTGCGCCCGTACTCGGTCTGGGTGACCGCCGCGGCCGAGCCGGTCGTGATCCAGGTGGCGAACATCCAGCATCTCGCCGCGCCGATCCGCGCGCAGCTGACCGCGCCGATCGACGCCATCACGCTCGCCGGGCACCTGCATCCGACGCCGGCGGTCGGCGCCGAGCCCGCGACGGCGACGGCGGCGATCCCCGCGCTCGAGGGCTTCGATCGCGGCTGGTACGCGGGCGCCCTCGGCTGGTCGGATGCCGGCGGCGACGGAGAGTTCTGCGTCGCGCTGCGCTGTGCGCTGCTGCGTGACCGCCTCGCCCGCTGCTACGCGGGCTGCGGCGTCGTCCGCGACTCCGACCCCGCCGCCGAGCTCGCCGAGTCCGAGGTCAAGCTCGGGGTGATGCTGCCCGTGCTCGCCGGCTGACGGCGAGCGCTCCAAGGCCCCGGGCGGCGAGCCGCCGGTGGCCTTCGAGGTTCTCGTGGCGGTCGGTGACGATCTCGATCAGCCGACGGCCCCCGCGCGCGAGCGCCCGCTCGAGCTCGCGCGCGCCTCCCGGCCGCTCGTAGGCGATCTCGAACAGCCCGGCGACGGCGGCGAGGTCGAGCCCGTGGGGGGTGGCGACGTGCTCCTCGAAGGCGTCGGCCTGCGAGCTGACCGGGAGGAAGTGGAAGATCCCACCGCCGTCGTTGTTCAGCGCGACGATCGTCACCTCGACGCCGAGCCGCCGGGCGGCGAGCAACCCCCCGAGATCGTGCAGCAGCGCGACGTCGCCGATCAGCAGCACCACCGGCCCACCGGTCGCGGCGGCGACGCCGAAGGCGGTCGAGACGGTCCCGTCGATGCCGTTGGCGCCGCGGTTGGCGAGCACGCGCGGCAGCGGCACGCCCGCCGGCAGGTGGAGCTCGACGTCGCGGATCGGCATCGATGAGGCGACGACGAGCGTCGCCCTCGGGGGCAGCCAGTCACCCAGCAGGGCCGCCACGAGCGGCTCGGACAGCCCGTCGCCCAGCTCGTCGCGGACGGCGGCGCGCACGACGCCGTCGGCGTCGTGCCAGGCGGCGGCGTACCCCGGGTCACCGGTCGCCTCCAGCGAGTCCAGCGCGGCCACCGGATCGCCTCCGAGCGCCTCGGAGACGACCGCGTCGGGGTCCTGCCACGGCGACAGCGCGAGCTGGCGGGCCTGCGCCAGCGAGGCCAACCACGCGCGCAGCGGCTTGGACGTCGGCAGGTCGCCGGCACGGACGACGATCTCGGGCGCCATCGCGGCCGCGAACTCGGGGTCGCGCACGAGCAGGTCATAGCTGGCGACCGCCGCAGCGCTCTCGCGCGCGCCCGAGAGCGGATCGGCGAGCACCGGATAGCCGGTCCGCGCGGCGCAGCGGCGCACGGCGTCGCCGACCGCGGGCTCGGCGGCGCCGGCGACGATCACGCCCCGGGGCGCCAGCCGGCGTTGCCCGGCGGGACGGGCGGCCGGGGGGGCGCGGTCGACCCACGGCCGGCCATCGGGACGGCCGGGGATGGGATCGTCGAGCTCGAGCGGCTCGTCGAGCACGAGCGGCTCGCGCAGCGGGACGTTGAGATGGACCGGCCCCGGCGGCTCGCCGAGCGCCGTCCAGTAGCTGCGGCAGGCGAGCTGGCGGATCCAGCGCAGGCCGGTGGCGTCGGCCGCGGGCAGCTCGGCCTCGAGGAACCAGCGCGGGGCGTCGCCGAAGAGCTTGAGCTGGTCGATCGCCTGCCCGGCGCCGACGTCGCGCAGCTCGGCGGGGCGGTCGGCGGTCAGCACGATGAGCGGGACCCGGGCCCAGGATGCCTCGATCACCGCCGGAGCGAGATTGGCCGCGGCGGTCCCCGAGGTGCAGGTCACCGCGACCGGGCGTCCGCTCGCCTTGGCCGCGCCGAGCGCGAAGAAGCCCGCGGAGCGCTCGTCGATGTGCGAGAAGCACCGGATCCCCGGCTCGCGGACGAGCGAGAGGACGAGCGGCGTATTGCGCGACCCCGGCGACGTGCACGCCTCGCGCATCCCGCAGCGCACGAGCTCGTCGCAGAACGCGCGCAGCAGACAGTAGGTGTCGATGGTCGTCATGATCGGTTCGTGCCGCCGACGCTTCTCCTCCTGCACGGGTTCACGCACACCGGCGCGAGCTGGGAGGGCGTCCTGGCGGAGCTCGGGCAACGCTATCGGCCGCTGGCCCCCGACATCCGGGGGCACGGCGCGGCCGGGGCGGTGCGGCCGGTGACGCTGGCGCCGGTCCTCGAAGACGTCGCGGCCGCGACCGACGGCCCGTTCGCGCTCGGCGGCTATTCGATGGGCGGCCGCCTGGCGCTCCACGTCGCCCTCGCGCTGGGCGGTCGGGTGCGCCGGCTCGTGCTCATCGGCGCGAGCCCCGGGCTCGCCGACCCCGAGGAGCGGACCGCCCGCCGCGCCGCCGACGAGCGGCTCGCCGGCGAGCTGGAGGGCCTGACGATCGAGGCCGCCGCGCGGCGCTGGGCCCGGACCGCCGTGCTCGCCGACCAGCCCCCGGACGTGCGGGCCGCGGTGCACGCCGACCGGCTGCGCAGCACGCCGGCGGGGCTTGCCGCGGCGCTGCGGGGCCTCGGCACCGGAGCGCTCCCGTCGCTGTGGGGGCGGCTCGGCGAGCTGACGCTGCCGGTGGCGCTGATCGTCGGCGAGCGCGACGAGAAGTTCCTCGAGGTCGCCGAGCGCATGGCGCAGCGGCTGCCCGACGCGCGGCTCGCGGTGGTGCCGGGGTGCGGCCACGCGGTCCACCTCGAGGCCCCCGAGGCGGTCGCGCGGATCATCGATACCAGTCCAGCAGCCCGTCTCCGAGTCCCGGGCCGCGCGGCGCCGTGATCGACCCCGCGTTCGGCGGCAGGGGATCGGACCGGCCCGCGAACAGGCGCAGCGTCGCCAGGCCACAGGCGCGCGCGGGCCGGATGACCGCCGCGGCGTGCAGCGCGGCCGCGATCCCGAGCGGGCCGTCGAGCGTCGAGGCCAGGTAGACCTCGTATCCGGCCGCGGTGGCGCGCCGGGCGGCGTCGATCGTGCCCGAGATCCCGCCGCAGCGGGCGATCTTCAGGCAGACGAGGTCGGCGACGCGGTCGCGCAGCGCCTCCGGGTCGCCGGCCGACTCGTCGAGCGCGAGCGGAATCTCGGTGGCCCCGTGCAGCGCTCGGATCTCGTCCAGCCCGGCGACCGGCTCCTCGCACAGCTCGATCCCCGCGGGCTCCAGCGCGGGGAGCGCGGCCGCGGCCTCGTCGAGCGTCCAGGCGCCGTTGGCGTCGATCCGGATCGCCATCTGCGGGCCGGCGAAGGCACGGACCGCGGCCAACCGCGCGGCGTCGTCGCCGATCCCGACCTTCAGCTTGATCGCCGGAAAGCCCTGGGCGCGCGCCTCCGCGGCCTCGCGGGCCGCGGTCGAGCGGTCGGCGGCGGCGATCGTCCAGTTGACCGCGACGGCGAGCGGGGCGGGCGCGCCGAGCAGGCGCCACGCCGGCTCGCGCAGGCGCCGGCCGGCGAGATCCCAGAGCGCCAGGTCAAGCGCCGCGAGCGCCTGCGGGAGGACGGTCGCCTCCGAGCAGCGGGCGAGCACGTCGGCGATCGGGCTGGCGTCGCGGTAGCCCTCGAGCACCGGTCCGCACGCCTGGAGCGCCGCCGCGACCTCGTCGACGCCGACGCCGTCGTAGGAGGGCAACGGCGCCGCCTCGCCATGGCCGCTCAGGCCGTCGGCGGCGCGCAGCTCCGCGAGGATCAGGTCGCGCTCGGCGACCGTCCCGTGACCGGCCATGTGCGGCGAGGCAAGCGCCGCCCGCACCGTGCGCAGCTCGAGCTTCACCGGTGGCCGCTCACCCGCTGAGCAGCAGCCCGATCGACAGCAGCCCGCAGAAGGCGAGCTGCAGCAGCCCCGAGCGAGCGAGCGCGCCGTTCAGCGAGGGGCCGTCGCTGCGCGTGCGCACGAGGCGGACCACGGCGGCGGCGAGCGGCAGCGCGAGCCAGGTCAGCATCACCCAGGCGCCCACCGGGCCGAAGATCCAGGTCACGGGCGCGAGCAGGAAGGCGAGGTAGACGATCGCGGCGAACATCTCCCGCGTCCGCGCCCGGCCGAGCTTGACCGCGAGCGTGCGCTTGCCGGCGCGGCGGTCGGAGTCGATGTCGCGGACGTTGTTGACGACGAGGATCGAGGCCGCGAGCAGGCCGACCGGGACGGCGAGCGCGAACGCCTCCCAGTCGACATGACGGGTCTGGGCGAAGTAGGAGCCGGCGACCGCGACGACGCCGAAGAACAGGAACACGAACACCTCGCCGAGGCCGGCGTAGCCATACGGCCGCGGCCCGCCGGTGTAGAGCACGCCGGCGAGGATCGACGCCGCGCCGAGCACGAGCAGCAGCCAGCCCGCGACGACGATCAGGTAGATCCCGAACAGGACCGCCAGGCCGAAGGACACGTAGGTGGCGACGAGCACCTGGCGGGGCGGCACGAGACCGCCGGCGGTCACCCGGACCGGGCCGAGGCGATCCTCGGCATCGGCGCCCCGCCGGGCGTCGGAGTAGTCGTTGGAGAGGTTGGTGCCGACCTGGATGAACACCGCGCCGAGCAGCGCGGCCACGAACCGCAGCGGGTGAAAGGCGCCCTGGAAGCCCGCGAGCGATGTGCCGACGAGCACCGGCGCGATCGCCGCCGGCAGCGTCCGGGGACGCGCCGCCATCAGCCAGATGCGCGCCCCACCCGTCGCCCTGACCGCCCCCACCGCCACGGCTCGCTACGCCCGGCGCGGGAACTTCGAGAAGTCCGGCCGCCGTTTGCCGAGATAGGCGTCGCGGCCCTCCTGGGCCTCCTCGCTCATGTAGAAGAGCAGGTTGGCGTCGTGGGCGAGCTGCTGGATCCCGGCCAGGCCGTCCTCGTCGGCGTTGAAGCTCGCCTTGACCATCCGCAGCGCCAGCGGCGACATCGTCAGCATCTCGCGGCACCATTGCACGGTCTCGGCCTCGAGCCGCTCGAGCGCCACCACCGTGTTGACCAGGCCCATCTCGAGCGCCTGCGCAGCGTCGTACTGGCGACAGAGGAACCAGATCTCCTTGGCGCGCTTGGGTCCGACGAGCCGCGACAGGACGCTCGCGCCGAAGCCCCCGTCGAACGAGCCGACCTTCGGCCCGACCTGCCCGAAGCGGGCGTTCTCGGCGGCGATGGTCAGATCGCACACGACCTGGAGCACGTGGCCGCCGCCGATCGCATAGCCGGCGACCATGGCCACGATCGGCTTGGGCAGCCGGCGCATCTGGACGTGCAGATCGGTGACGTGGAAGCGTCCCACCGCGGTGTGGCTGCCGGCGGCGGCGGGATCGACGCCCGTCACGTAGCCGCCGCGGGCGCCGCGGACGCGCTGATCGCCGCCCGAGCAGAACGCGTCCGGACCCTCGCCGGTCAGCACGATCACGCCGACCGCGGGATCCTCGCGGGCGCGCTCGAGCGCCTGGGAGATCTCGATGATCGTCTCCGGCCGAAACGCGTTGCGCACCTCGGGGCGGTCGATCGTGATCTTGGCAATCCCGGCGTCGTCGCCGTCGGACAGCTCGTAGCGGATGTCCTCATACTCGCCGTCGGTCGGCCGCCAGGTGGTCGGGGAGTCGCTCATCGGCTGCGTAGGACTCTAGTGTCCGCGTCCGCAAGTCCTGCGGCACCGAGAGTGCTCACTGGTGGTGCCGGGCGAGGACGCAGAAGTCGACGTGTAGCAGCGCTACACGAGACTTCGAGGACAGCCGGATGACGCGGGCGCGGCCCGATCTGGCGAGGCTGGATGCCGAGCGGGCCGCGAGCCCGCGCGGGCGCTGCCAGGGAGTGCTCGAATGCCGCAGGACTTGCGGACGGGGGCACAGGCAACGAGGGGGAATATCGATCGACGATGCCCGCCGGCGGCTCATGTTTAGGACGCCCTAACGATCCCCCGGCGTTTCCTGTAAGGTGCCCCTAATGCGGAGCCTGACGCGCAAGCAGATCGGCTGGTGGTCGCTCGGCGTCGTCGCCGTCGGCCTGCTCGTCTGGCAGATCATCACCGCGAGCGGGGGGACCCCGGACCCGACCGATCCGAGCACCCACCTCAGCCACTTCGCGGTCATCCTCGACAGCGGCATCCTCGTGCTCCGCGAGGGCCTGGAGACGATCCTCGTGCTGGCGGTCATCACCGCGAGCATGCGGGGCGCGAACGCCGCCTACCGCCGGCCGCTCGGCCTCGGCGCCGCGGTCGCGTTCCTCGCGAGCATCGTCACCTGGTTCATCGCGATCGCGATCACCGACGCCGTCGGCCCCGGCAGCCTGGAGCTGCAGGCGGCCACCGGCCTGCTGGCGATCGTCGTGCTGCTCGTCGTCATGAACTGGTTCTTTCACCGGGTCTACTGGACCGGCTGGATCGCGCACCACAACCGTCGCGGCAGGGCGCTCGTCGGCGGCGCCGGCTCGGTCGCGGTCCAGCGGACGGTGCTCGGTCTCATGTTGCTCGGCTTCACCTCGGTCTACCGCGAGGGCTTCGAGGTCGTCCTGTTCCTGCAGAACCTGCGCCTGCGCTACGGCGCCGGGGTGGTGCTGCAGGGCGTCGTGCTCGGGCTCGTGCTCGTGGCGATCATCGGCTTCGCGACGTTCAAGCTCCAGGCCCGGCTGCCGTACAAGCGGATGCTCGTCGCGACCGGCGTTCTGCTCGGCGTCGTCCTGCTCGTGATGGTCGGCGAGAGCATGCAGGAGTTCCAGCTCGCCGGCTGGCTGGGCACGACCCCGGTCGACATCAACCTCCCTGGCTGGATGGGGCTGTGGCTGGCGATCTTCCCGAACGTGCAGACGATCGTCGCCCAGGTGGTCGCGGCGGCCGTCGTGATCGGCTCCTACGTCCTCGCCGAGGAGGTCCGGGTCCGCCGTCCGCGCCGCCGTGGCGGCCCCGTCGCCGTCCGGCCGAGCGCACCGCCCCCGGCGCCCACCGCCAGCTCCTCGCCCGGCCTGACCGCTTAGGGCCCCGAGCGTCGGCCGGTGGAGCCCTGGCTGGTCCGCGCCGCGCGGACGCGTCCCGATCGGCTGGCGCTGGTCGCGGGCGAGCGCCAGCTGACCTATGCCCAGCTGCTCGCGTCCGCGCGCGCCGCCGCCGGCGGGCTGCGAGAGCGGGGGATCGGGCCCGGCGATCACGTCGCGCTCGCGCTCGCGAGCGCCGAGCTCGTGCCGGTGCTGCACGCGTGCCTGCTCCTCGGGGCGGTCGCGGTCCCCATCGACCTGCGGCTCGGCGCGCAGGAGCGCGCCGCGCGCGAGCGGATCGCGCGGCTCGTCGTGCGCGCGCCGATCTCGGGACCCGCGGCGGCGATCGAAGCGGCGCCGCCGCTGCACAGCCCCGCCACGCTGATGTTCACCTCGGGCACGACCGCCGCCCCCAAGCCGGTGACGCTCAGCTACGACAACTGGCGCTGGAACGCGATCGGCTCCGCACTCGCACTCGGCCTCGATCCCGACGAGCGCTGGCTGTGCCCGATGCCGCTCGCCCACGTCGGGGGTCTCTCGATCCAGATCCGCAGCGCGATCTACGCCACGGGAGTGGTGCTCCAGGACGCGTTCGACGTGCCCCGGGCGCTCGCGGCGCTCATGGACCCCGGCGAGCGGATCACGCTCGTCTCGCTCGTGCCGACGATGCTCGCCCGGCTGCTCGACGCGGGGCTCCGCGAGCCGCCGACGCTGCGCCGGGTGCTGCTCGGCGGCGGCCCGATCGCGCCCGCGCTGCTCGCGCGAGCGACGAGAGCCGGCGTCGACGTCGCGCCGTCGTTCGGGATGACCGAGACGTGCTCGCAGATCGCCACGGACGGCGTCGCGCTGTTCGGATCCGAGCTCGCGGTCGCCGCCGACGGGGAGCTGCTCGTCCGCGGCCCGGCGGTCGCCCGGGCCGCGATCGCCGCCGACGGCTGGCTGCACACCGGCGATCTGGCGGCGCTCGACGAGCACGGGCGGATGACGATCGTCGGACGGACCGCGGACACCATCGTCACCGGCGGCGAGAACGTCTCCCCGACGCACGTCGAGGCGGCGTTGCTCGAGCACCCCGCGGTGCTCGATGCCGCCGTCCTGGGACGCGCCGACCCGGAATGGGGGGAGGCCGTCGTCGCCCAGGTCGTGCCGCGCGCCGGGTCCCGCGCGAGCGCCGCCGAGCTGCGCGAGCACTGCGCGGGGCGCCTGGCGCCGTTCCAGGTGCCCAAGCGGATCGAGTTCGTCGACCGGCTCCCGCGTGGGGTGACCGGCAAGCTGCTGCGCCGCGAGCTGGCGTGAGATCGTCCGAGTAGGCTCCGGCGCATGGAGCCCGAGGAGCAGCGCGCCGCGAGCCGCGCGCATTGGGACGACGCCGCCGAGGGCTGGGGCCGCCGCGCGGACGAGATCCGCGAGTGGGGGATGCCGGTCGCGCGCGCCATGGTCGACTCGCTGTCGCTGTCGCTGGCGTCCGGCCAGCGCGTGCTCGATCTGGCCGCCGGCCCCGGGGACACGGGGTTTCTCGCCGCCGGCGCGCTGGGGCCCGCCGGATCGCTGATCTGCAGCGACGGCGCGGCGGCGATGGTCGAGGTGGCGCGCCGGCGGGCGGCCGAGCTCGGGCTGTCAAACGTCGAGTTCAAGCAGCTCGAGCTCGAATGGATCGACCTCGGGACCGCCTCGGTGGACGCCGTGCTCGTGCGCTGGGGGATCATGCTCGCCATCGATCCACTCGCCGCCGCCAAGGAGATCCGGCGCGTGCTGGCGCCGGGGGGCCGTGCCGCGCTCGCGGTCTGGGACGCCCCGGAGCGCAACCCGTGGGCGACGATCCCGAGCGGCGCGCTGGCCCACCTCGGGCTCGCCGAGCCGCCCGACCCCGACGCTCCCGGACGGTTCGCGCTGTCGGGTGACGGGCAGCTGTCCGGGCTGCTGCAGGACGCCGGCTTCACCGAGGTGGCGGTCCAGGCGGTGCCGCTGGACAGCCGGTACGCAGGCGTCGAGGACTTCATCGCCGAGTCCAGCGACCTCTCGCCGACCTTCTCGGCGACGTACCACGGGCTCGACGACGAGCGGCGCGCGCGGGTCGTCGCCGCGATCTCCAGCGCGCTCGCCCCGTACGCCACCGCCGACGGGGCGGTCGCGGTCCCCGGCAGCTCGCTGGTCGCCGCCGCGTCGGCGTGACAGCCGGGTTGCAGGCAAGCTCGCTTGCATCCTGAAACGCCGGTTGCAGGAGTTCCTCGTGGCCGGGCGACGGGCGAGACTTGCGCGCATGCGAATCTGGAAACTGATCCTGCTCACGGTGGTCGCGGCCGCGCTCGGCGCGCCCGCCACCGCCTCGGCGAGCTTCGTGCACGTCGTCTCTCCGGGCGAGTCTCTGTCCTCGGTCGCCGCCGCCGACGGTGTGTCGGTGTCCGCCCTGGCCGCCGCCAACGGCCTGTCAACCGACGCGGGGCTGACCGCCGGCACCGACCTGAACATCCCGCCGCAGGGCGCCGTGCCGACCGCTTCGACCTCGATCCCGGCGACCGGCGGCGACGCCACCGGCGCCGGCGGCGACGCCACCGGCGCCGGCGGCGACGCCACGGGCGCCGGCGGTGGCTACTTCGTGCGCCCCGGTGACAGCCTGTCGGAGATCGCCGCCCAGCACGGCATCGGCGTTGACGCCCTCGCCGCGGCCAACGGCCTCAGCGTCGCCGGGGTCCTCCCGGCGGGGATCACGCTCAGCCTCGACGGCGGCGGTTTGGACGCGCCGGCGCAGCCGACGGGCGTGGCGAACACGAGCGGCAGCGGCGCCTCGCCGACGCCGGTGACGGTCAGCCCCGCCGCCGTCGGGTCGATCGCCGCCCAGAACGGCGTCTCGCCGTCGCTCGCCGAGGCGATCGCCGACCAGGAGAGCGGCTTCAGCAACGCTCTGGTGTCGCCGACCGGCGCCGCCGGCGTGATGCAGATCGAGCCCGGCACCTGGCGCTACATCGAGCGCAACCTCGGCGGGCCCCCGCTGTCGCCCGACTCGGTCACCGACAACGTCCGCGGCGGCGTCGAGCTGCTGCGGACCCTGCTGGACCAGACCGGCGGCGATCCGGCGCTGACGGCGGCCGGCTACTACCAGGGGCTGGCCTCGGTGCGCCGGCACGGGATGTACGCCGACACGCAGCGCTACGTCAACGACGTGCTCGCGCTCCGCGACCGCTTCGGCGGCTGAGCCCCGCGCCGGCGGCCTCGCGAGCCAGTGCCCGCTAGGCTCCGGCGCATGTTCTACGACGACGACGCAGACCTCCACAAGCTCGACGGCAAGACCGTCGCGATCATCGGCTACGGCTCGCAGGGTCACGCCCACGCCCTCAACCTGCGGGATTCCGGTGTCGACGTCGTCGTCGGGCTGCGCTCGGGGTCGGCCAGCGTCGCGAAGGCGGAGGCCCACGGCCTCCGCGTCGCCGAGCCCGCGGATGCCGCCAGTCAGGGCGACCTCGTCATGGTGCTGGCGCCCGACGAGCTGCACGGCCAGATCTGGGACGGCGGGCTGAAGGACGGGATCGCACCCGGCAACGTGCTCGCCTTG
>Ga0213875_10000389_pt1 | contig 39162 bp, 46 predicted proteins | sample BarmaccomBMRX_R8_FD_160105 | JGI IMG/M metagenome (GOLD analysis project Ga0213875, IMG submission 160105) | Root-associated microbial communities from Barbacenia macrantha in rupestrian grasslands, the National Park of Serra do Cipo, Brazil - RX_R8 | ecosystem: Host-associated > Plants > Roots...
GTCGCGGCCCACCCGATGCTGCACCGGCAGCGCACCGAGGGCCGCCGCACGCTGGTCATCTTCGACGAGATCCACCACGCGGGCGACGCGCTTTCGTGGGGGGACGCGGTTCGCGAGGCGTTCGAGCCGGCCCGGCGGCGGCTGGCTCTGACCGGTACCCCGTTCCGCAGCGACGCCAACCCGATCCCGTTCGTCCACTACGAGCTGCAGCTGGACGGGGCCCGGCGCAGCTCGTCGGACTACGTGTACGGCTACGCCAACGCCCTCGAGGACGGCGTCGTCCGGCCGGTGATCTTCCTGGCCTATTCGGGCGAGATGAGCTGGCGCACCCGGGCCGGTGACGAGATCACCGCCACCCTTGGCACCCCGCTCACCAAGGAGCAGGTCGCCCAGGCCTGGCGGACCGCGCTCGACCCGGGCGGCGAGTGGGTGATCCGGGTGCTGGAGGCGGCCGACAAGCGGCTGACCGAGGTGCGCCGGGGCATGCCCGACGCGGCCGGCCTGGTCATCGCCGGTGACCACGAGGACGCCCGCGCCTACGCCGCCCTGCTGCGCCGGATCACCGGCCAGCGGCCGGTCGTGGTGCTGTCCGACGACCCCACCGCCAGCCGCAAGATCGCCGCGTTCGCCGACTCCGAGGACCGCTGGATGGTCGCGGTCCGGATGGTCTCCGAGGGGGTCGACATCCCCCGGCTGGCGGTCGGCGTCTACGCCACCAGCATCAGCACCGCGCTGTTCTTCGCCCAGGCGGTCGGCCGGTTCGTGCGGGCCCGGCGCCGGGGCGAGACCGCCTCGGTGTTCGTGCCGTCGGTGCCGGTGCTGCTCGGTTTCGCGGCCGAGCTCGAGGCCGAGCGCGACCACGTGCTGCACCCGCCGGGGGAGAAGCCCGAAGAGGACGAGCTGGCCGAGGCCCAGCGCCAGCGCGACACCCCTGACGACCTGCTGGCGCCCTCGATCGAGGTGCTCAAGGCCTCGGCCCACTTCGACCGGGTGCTCTACGACGGCGGCGAGTTCGGCACCGCCACCGCGTCCGGTTCGGCCGAGGAGGAGGACTTCCTCGGGCTGCCCGGCCTGCTTGAACCCGAGCAGGTGGCCCACCTGCTCCGCCAGCGCCAGGCCGACCAGCTCAAGGCCCGTTCCCGCGGTCAGGGCGGCCTGGACGGCTCGCCCGGACCGGGTGCGCCCGAGGTGATCAACCCGGCCGGCTCCGGCGCGGTCGGCCGCACCGGCGTGGCCGGTTTCGGACCCGGTTCCGGTGGCCGCGCCGCCGTTCCCAGTGCGGCTCCCTCCGGTCCGGCCGCTGATGAGGCCCCGCCGGTCAGCCGGGAGACGCTGGCCGCCCTCCGCAAGGAGCTCAACGGCCTGGTCGGCGCCTGGAACCACCGCACCGGCCAGCCGCACGGGGTCATCCACAACGACCTGCGCCAGGCCTGCGGCGGCCCGCCGCTGCCGCAGGCGACGGCCGAGCAGATCAAGGCCCGGATCGACAAGATCCGGCACTGGGCCGCCACCCGCCGGTAGGGCGGGGCGGCCGGCCCGCCATCGCTAACGGCTGATGCCCTTGGTGCTGGTGCCCCTACACTGGCCGGCGCCTCTAGTGGCCGGCGCCTCTAGTGGCCAGCGCTCCTCGCGGCCGAGGGCTGCCCCTTACGGCCCGACGCTAAGTCGCGCGAGCCGAACGACGGCGGTCCCGGCGGCCGCCGTCGCCAGTCGCCCTGGCTCTGGTCGCCGGGCTGGCGGCCGCCGCGGCCCCAGCGGTGGTCCTGAACCCCGCGGTCCCAGAAGTCGTCCCGGCCGCTGTTGTCGCGGACGTCACCCGGTCGGCCGCGGTCGTGGCGGGCGCGATCGTCCCGGGCGTCGCCGGGGCGGCCCCGGTCGTTACGGCCCGGGTCCGGGCGGCCATCATCCCGGCCTGACCTGCGGTCACGGTCTGGCCCGCCGTCCCGTCCTGGCCCGCCGTCCCGTCCTGATCCGCCGTCGCGGCCTGGCCCGCCGTCCCGGCCCAGCCTGCCGTCCCGTCCTGATCCGCCGCCGCGCCCCGGCCCGCCCTCGCGACCCGGCCCGCCGCCGCGGCTGTAACCCCAGCTGTCAGTGTGGTCCCCGCGAGCCCACCGGTCACCCTGCTCCAGCACGTCACGCTGGTCCCGGCGGTCCCTCTGGTCCCGGCGATCCTCGCGGTCCCGGCGGTCCCGGCGGTCCCGGGGGTCGTCGGGCCAGCCCGGATCAGGCCGGAACGAGGGCTCACCCCGGGCCGCCCCGCCCCGTAGCTCGCCACCCCGGCCACCCCGCCCGGCCCCCGGCTCCGGCTCGCGGCTATCCCGGTTGTCCCGAATCAGCGACCCACGCGCACCGGCCCGACCGGCCCCGCCGCCACCCCCGGCCGCCCCGCTGTGCCGCGCCCACCCCCACCGTCCAACGGCGATGAGAGCCGCCAGCACGGTGGCGGCCGCCATGGTCAGGAACCCGTTGGCGATCCACTGGGCCGCGTCCACCGACAGCGCCGACGAGGACGAGGTCGCGTGGTCCCGCACCAGCCCGGCCGCCAGCGCGAACACCAGGTAGCCGAGGGCCGGGACCGGAATCAGCAGGTAGGTCGCGCGGACCCGGACCGCGAACCCGGCCGCCAGCGTGCCGATGATCACCAGCCCGCCCAGCACCGTGCCCGGATCGCGCTTGGTGGCCACGGTGGCGATCGCCCCCAGCAGGGCCGCGATCACGATGATGCCGGCCCCCTGGGGACCGGACAGCTCACCCCAGCGCCAGGACCGGCCGGCCGGTTCGTCCCCGGCCGGGTCGGCTGGGTCGGCCGGATCGGCGGGGTCGCCCGGCTCGCGCCCAGCCGAGCGCGGGCTGGCCATCGGCACCGCCCGGAACGGGTCCGTCCACCCGGTCGGCACCCGCGGCGGCCGCCCACCCGACGGTGGCCGCCGCGACTGCCCCGGCTGCGACTGCGGCGCCCGCGGCGCCCCCGACCGGAACGGATTCGGCTCCGCCGGCCCAGGGCCGCCCGGCCCAGACCGGGACGGCGGGAGCGAGGACGGCGCAGCCTCTCGTCCCGCCGGCTGGTCGGGTTCGTCCCGGTACCAGCCCGGACCGTCCCAGGCGGCCGGTTTGCCGTCGCCGGGACGCCGGCGCGGGCGGGGCGCCGGCTCCGGGACATTTCGGGCCGGACGGAAGCCGGGCCCGGGCGCGTTGCCGAACGACGGGCGCGGATCCGAATCGTGCCAACGGGGCTCGCTCATCTGGCCACCGATGTTAGCCGTTATGGATCAGTGACAAGGCCTCCCCGGCTATTCTTCGCCGCATGGAAAACCGGCGGCTGGCGGAATCGCGGCCGGCCAGGGTCGCGCCGGGGCGCCCTCGCCGGCGGGTGGCGCGGACCAGCATTTACCTCGTGACCTGCGTGCTTTCGGCGCTGGTGCTAGCCGCGAGCGGTTTTTCCTACTTTGTCGTGAGTGACGTCAACAGCATCGGCTCCTCGCACGCGATCGCCAGCGGAAGCTCGATCGGCGCCCAGAACATTCTGCTGATGGGCCTGGAGAGCCGCCGCGACTGGAACGGCAACGTGCTGCCCAACAACATCCTGCACGCGCTGCACGCGGGCAGCAGGCAGGGGGTGGAGAACGGCGTCGGCGGCAACGACACCAACACGCTGATCCTGATCCACATCCCGGCGGGCGGGAAGAAGGCCATCGGTTTTTCGATCCCGCGCGACGACTGGGTCAACTTCGCGGGCACCGTCGGGCCCCAGCAGCACGGCAAGATCGACCAGGCCTACGGCGTCAGCATGTTCTACCAGCAGCAGCAGCTCAAGCAGCAGCAGCCCAACATCGGCCAGAACCAGCTGGCGTTCGCGGGCAACGAGGCCGGCCGCAAGGCCGCGGTCGACACCGTCGAGCAGCTCACCGGCGTCCACATCGACCACTTCGCCGAGGTCAACCTGGACGGCTTCTATGAGCTGGCCAACGTCCTGGGCGGAGTCGAGGTCTGCCTCAACCACCCGGTCCAGGACAAGAACTCCGGCGCCGACTTCAAGGCCGGCTACCAGCACCTGAACGCCTCGCAGGCGCTGGCCTTCGTCCGCCAGCGCGACGGCCTCACCAACGGCGACCTGGACCGCACCCACCGCCAGCAAGCGTTCCTGGACTCGGTGATGCAGGCGCTGCGGACCCAGGGCGTGCTCGGCGACCTGACCAAGCTGCAGGCGCTGCTGTCGGTGGCCAAGCAGTACGCGATCACCGACTCGGGCTGGGACCTGCTCAGCTTCTCGTCCCAGATGTCCAGCCTGACCGGCGGCAACCTGGTGTTCCACACGCTGCCGATCCAGGCCTACGCCACCATCGACGGCCAGGCCGCCAACCAGATCAACCCGGATCAGATCAAGACGATCGTCCAGCAGACGTTCTACCCGCGGCCGTCCGGCTCCTCGTCGTCCAGCGCCGCTCCGGCCCCCGGCACCGCCCCCGCCCAGACCGTGGTCGACGTGCTCAACGGCGGCGGCCGGGCCGGCCTGGCCAGCGCGGTCTCGGCCGCCGTGACCCGGGCCGGCTACCAGCGCGGGCTGGTCGAGAACACCACCGCGCTGGCCACCACCCAGGTGCTCTACGGCACCGGCGAGGCCGCCAACGCCGCCAAGCTGGCCGCCGCCTTCGGCGTCACCGCCACCCCCAGTGCCGCTGTCGCCGCCAGCCACGTCGAGATCAAGCTAGGCGCCGCCACCACCACCGCGCCGGTGATCTCGTCCAGCACCGCCAGCGCCGCCACCGCGACCTCCTCGCCCAGGTCGGTCATCCCCACCAGCGGCGCCCAGGGCGGCGCGGTCGGCGCCCAGAAGGGCATCCCCTGCGTCAACTGAGCGCGGATTTCCCGTGACCGGCCAGCCGCCCGCCGTACTCCGGTCCCCGCTCCGGTCCCGTCCCGCTCACCCGCCCCCGCCGTCACCCCCGCGCGTCCGTAGGCCCCGCGCCCGTCGGCCAGCGCCCCACTCAGCTCTCGGGTCACACCCGCCGCTGGAGCCTCAGCACTTGGGGTGCCGCTCCCGATTAGGGAAGAGATTTGCGCAGCATTTGTAAAAAAGTCTTCCCGAATCTGCGGCTCGCCCCACGTTCCAGGCCACATCCGGCCTGCCTGGGGGCCAAGCCGGTCAGCTGAGCAGGACCGGGGTGCCGTCCAGTTCGACGTGGGCGTCCCGCAGCTCGGTCAGCGCGCGGGCGGTGCTGTCGGGGGCGACGCCGGCGGTCAGGCCGAGCAGCACCCGGGTGGTGAACCCGTTCCGCACCGCGTCGCGGGCGGTGGCGCGGACGCAGTGGTCGGTGGCGATGCCGGCGATGTCCACCTCGGTGACGCCGCGCTCGCGCAGCCAGTCGGCCAGCGCGCTGCCGTGCTCGTCGAGGCCCTCGAACGCGCTGTAGGCGGCGGCGTGCTCGCCCTTGCGGAACACCGCTTCCACCCGGCTGGTGTCCAGGTCGGGATGGAACTCGGCGCCGATGCTGCCGACCACGCAGTGCGGCGGCCAGCTGTCCACGAAGTCCGGGTGGGCCGAGAAATGGGCGCCGGGGTCGATGTGGTGGTCCTGGGAGGCCACGATGTGCGCGTAATCGGCCGCGTCCGCGGCCAGCCGGCCGCTGATCGACCGGGCCACGTACGCACCGCCCGGGACCGCCAGTGAGCCTCCCTCGCAAAAGTCGTTCTGGACGTCGACAACGATGAGTGCTCGCACCCGGCCACGGTATCGTGCCCACAGCATTGCCGGCGAGGTCGCAGGCAGCGCGGGTGAGGGGGACGATGACCGGCTACTGGAACCACAACGTCTACTACCAGCCGCTGATCCTGGGGGCGGTCCCGCCCAACTGCGGCAGCGCGCTCGACGTCGGCTGCGGTGACGGGCTCCTGGCCAGTCGGCTGGCCACCCGCTGCCGGGACGTGACCGGGGTCGACCGCGACCACCAGATGATCGCGCTGGCCCGCGCCCGGGCCCGCGACCTGCCCAACGTGGCGTTCATCGACGCCGAGTTCCCGGCCTTCCCGTTCGAGGACGCCAGCTTCGACTTCATCGCCTCCAACACCGCCATCCACCACATGAACTTCGAGGCCGCGCTGATGGCGATGACCCGGCTGCTGCGGCCGGGCGGGCGGCTGGCCGTCATCGGCCTGGCCCGCAGCGCCACCCCCCGCGACTACGTCCCCGACCTGATCGGCGCCCCGCTGAGCCTGGGCCTCGGCCTCACCCACGCCGCCTTGCGGGCGGCCGGCCGCGAGGACCCGGTACCCCGCCAACCGATCAAGGACCCGGTCATGACCTGGGAACAGGTCCGGATCGGGGCGCTGCGCCTGCTCCCCGGCGTCCAGTACCGCCGCCACCTGCTGTGGCGCTACTCCCTGCTCTGGCGCAAACCGGGCTGACCGGCCCGCTCACTCGGTCCACGAGGCGGTGATCCGCAGCCGGTCCCGCCACCGCGCCACCGCCGGCCCGCCCGGCTCCCAGCGCTGGCACAGCGCCAGCATGTCCCGGCAACGATCGGTCATCGCCCGCTGGCGGTCCGCCCAGGCGGGCCGGTCCCCGTAGCCATCGAAGAACCCGTCCAGCGCCGCCACCTGGTCCGGGTGGTGCATCCGGACGATCCACTCACACCAGGCCAGGTCCTCGACCGCCGTCCCGGCGTGCGCCCACTCCCAGTCGACGATCCCGGTCACCGCCGCGCCGTCCGGGCTGAACAGGGTGTTGTTGGGCCCGTAGTCCCCGTGCACCAGCACCCGCCCCGGCCGCGCGGCCGGCTCGACCAGGGCCGGATCGGCCGCGTGGATCAGGCGCAGCATCCGCCCGCAGGCGGCCAGCACCGGCCCGGCCCGGCCGCCCCCGATCAGGTCCTGACCCGGCACCCCCGGCAGGGACGCCACGGTCAGGCTGAGCTCGTCCCGGGCCAGCACCGTCGCCACCGGCAGCCGCCCGGCCAGCGCCGTCAGCGCGGTGTCTTCCCGGCGGCAGCGCGCGGCCGCGCCGGGTCCCTGGTACACCTTCCGCACCACCGACCCGTCGCCGGTGGTCCGGTTGGTGTAGCTGTGGGGGAGTGGCCGCAGCGCCTACTCCCCGACGTCGGCCTGGGTGCCGCCGGTGATCCGCAGCAGCTCGGCGTAGCTGGTCGGGAACACCGTGTGGGGGTGCCCGGCCGCCGCCCAGACCTGGGGATACCTCTCCAGCCAGGTGTCGACCAGGGTCCGGATCGGCTGCGGGTGCCCGACCGGCGCCACCCCGCCGATGGCCTGCCCGGTCCACTCCCGCACCGACTCCGCGTCGGCCCGGGCGACCGCGGCCACCCCCAGCAGCCCGGCCACAAGATCGGTGTCGACCCGGTGAGCCCCGCTGGTCATGACCAGCAGCGGCCGCCCATCAGCAGCGAAAATGAGGCTGTTGGCGATGGCGCCGACGTCGCACCCGACCTGCGCCGCCGCCAGCGCCGCCGTCTTGGCCGAATCAGGCAGCGTCCGCACCTCGCCCGCGACTCCGAGCTCGGCGAGTACCTGAGTGAACCGGTCGACGTTGGCTGCCACGTCCAGCACGGTAGCGCTATTGCCTCCGGCGGGGTACTTCGGGCTCCGGCCGCACGTCCGCCTGGTGGCCCTGGCCGCGCTGGCAGCAAACGTCGTACCTGCTTGCTAGGTTCCCGAGCACATGCCACTCACAGACGACGGGCAACTCCGGGAGGACCGCGTGGACCAGGCCATGTCGGACTCGATTGAGCAGCAGCTACGGTCGGTCTTCCCCGAAGGGACGTTCACACGGGTGGATGTGCTGGGCTACGGCGACGATCCGGACGTTGAACCGGGGGAGACCGCGATCCGGGCGTTCGTTGACCGGGCCGGCCACCCGGCCGGGACCTGGGAAGATGACGAGACGGTCATGCGGGCCTTCGAGCAGGCCAACCGCCAGGCCATCACGTGGCTGCATCGCGACGGCCAGCTTCCATCCATCGCCTGGATCCAGGCCATCCCCGACACCCCGGACCGGCGGGCTCCCGGCGCCGTTCTGTGGGGCTTCCCCAGCTTTTTCCTCAGCAGGCGCTCAGACGTGGCCGATGAGGCACCGGGGTTCGCTTCCGTGCGAGCCAGTCTGGGGCCCGCCGATCTGGCGACGGTAGACGCTCTGATCACTGCGGGGATCGCATCCAGCCGCGCCGAAGCGATGCGCTGGGCCATCGGCCGCATCCGCGAAAACCCCGCCTACGTCCAGATCCAGCAAAAGGCGCGCGAAATCAGCGAGCTCAAGGCCCAGTTCTGCCCGTCCGACGACACTTAAGTTACTACTTTACCAAGGTGGGCCATCGAAAGTACACTTAAGTACATGCTTAACCGTTTGGAGGGACTCGACCGGGTGTTCCAGGCGTTGGCCGACCCGACCCGGCGCGACATGGTGGAACGACTGGTCCAGGCCCCGGCGTCGGTGAGCCAGCTCGCCGAGCCGTTGCCGATGTCGCTGCCGGCGGTGGTTCAGCACCTGGCGGTGCTGGAGTCCGCCGGCATGGTTTCCTCCGAGAAGGTGGGCCGGGTCCGCACCTGCCACCTGGAGCCCGAGATGTTGCGCCGAGCGGAGACCTGGCTCGGCGCCCAGCGCACCGCCTGGGAGGACCGGCTCGACCGCCTGGGCGCCGAGCTCGCGCCGCCAGAGGATCAGTTACGTCCTCAACGGTAAGAGATCACCAGCAAAGGAGAGCTTCCATGCCGGACCGCAGTGTCACCCACGCCACCTTCACCTTGGAGCGCGTCTATCCCGTAGCGCCGGGCCGGGCGTTCGACGCCTGGGCCGATCCGAAGGTCAAGAGCCACTGGTTCGCCCGGAATGCAGACGGCTACGAGCTGGATTTCCGTCCCGGTGGCATCGAGCGCAACCACGCCAGTATCGACGGCAAGCACATCTCCTGGGAATCGGTCTACCGCGAAATCGTCACCGGCCAGCGGATCGTCTATACCTCGGTTCTCGCCGAGGACGGCACCGTGGCCACCGTTTCGCTCACCACTGTTGAGTTCTTCCCGGCGGGCGGGGCGACTCGCTTGGTGCTCGTGGAAGCCGGTGCCTACCTGGACGGGCGGGAGCAGCCAACCTGGCGGGAGCAGGGCACCAGCGATCAGCTCGACGCCCTCGGCCCGGAACTATCCGCCCAGGTTCACAAATGACGTCGCTGAGATAGGCAGGCCACCTGTCTCGCTTTGGAGGACCGATGGCTATCGAGCATGTACTCGCGGTTGTCCCCGTAGCCGACTTCGACGCCGGCCACCAGTGGTACGAGCGCTTCTTCGGCCGCCCAGCCGACAACCTGCCGATGGAGGGCCGCCTCGTCGAATGGCGCGTCACCGAAAACGGCTGGTTGCAAGTAACCACCGACCCAGGAAGGGCCGGATCGGCTCTGGTGAACTTCGCTGTCGATGATCTGGACCAACACACCGAAGATCTTGCCCGCAGGGGCCTCGCTCCCGGAGAAATCGAGACGGTAAACAAAGGTGTGCAGCTGTCGGCGATCACCGACCCCGACGGCAACACGATCACCTTCATCGGCAGCTTCCGCATCGAGTACTGAGCGGCCTCCACCCTGGGGCTCAGTCGCGCTCGTCGCCGTTCTCGAAGACGGTCGGGATGGCCGGGTCCCCGCGCGACAGCTGCAACGCCTGCGGCGGCAGCTCCGCCAGCACCCGCCGGTGCCGCTCACGGGCCACCTCCAGCGGCTCCCGCCCCGCGATCTCCCCGTCGCGCACCAGCGGCACCAGCAGCTCCCGGTCGCCGGGCCGGGGATCGGGGTGGAACAGCTGAATGTCCTCCAGCCGGGCCACCCCGTACTCGTCGTGGTGCCGCATGGCCCACTTGCGCCCGCCGACCCCCGGCTTGCCCACCGAGCGCTTGGCCACCGGTCGCAACGGGCCGCCCCCGTTCGGCCCGTCCGACCGCGCCACCAGCTTGTAGACGAGTGCCGCGGTCGGCGCCCCGGATCCGGTCACCACCGAGGTCCCCACCCCGTAACCGTCGACCGGGGCGGACGCCAGCGCCGCGATCGAGTACTCGTCGAGGTCGCCGGTCAGCACGATGTGGGTGTTCTTGGCCCCGAGCTCGTCCAGCAGCGCCCGGACCTGGTGCGCCACCACCGGCAGGTCGCCGCTGTCGATGCGCACCGCGCCGAGGTCCGGCCCGGCCAGCTCGACCGCGGTCCGCACCGCCCGCGGCACGTCGAACGTGTCCACCAGCAGCGTGGTCCCGTGGCCGAGGCTTTCCAGCTGGGTGGTGAAGGCGTGCCGCTCGTTGTCGTGGACCAGGGTGAACGCGTGCGCGCTGGTCCCGGCCGAGGGGACTCCGTACTGCCGGTGGGCCTGCAGGTTGGAGGTGGTGGCGAAGCCGGCCACGTAGGCGGCCCGGGCGCTGGCCACCGCGGCCAGCTCGTGGGTGCGCCGGGAGCCCATTTCGATCAGCGGGCGCTTCCCGGCCGCGTTCACCATCCGGGAGGCGGCCGAGGCGATCGCGCAGTCGTGGTTGAGGATCGACAGCGCGATCGTCTCGAGGATGACCGCCTCGGCGAACGTGCCCTCGACCACGACGATCGGAGAACCAGGGAAGTAGCAGTCTCCTTCGGCGTAGCCCCAGATGTTTCCGGTAAAACGGTATGATTCGAGGTACCGGAGCGTGACATCGTCCACGATGTCGGCCTCCCGGAGGAAGTCGAGATCAGCTGCGTCAAACCTGAACTGCTCAAGGGCGTCGAGCAGCCGGCCGGTGCCGGCCACGACGCCGTATCGTCGGCCGTGCGGCAGATGCCGGGCAAACACCTCGAATATCGTCCGCCGATGCGCGGCGCCGCTGTGCAGGGCACCCTGGAGCATGGTCAGCTCGTAATGGTCGGTCAGCAGAGCAGTGCTGAGCCCGCCATTGGGTAGGGATGACTTGCTGTCCGCCAAATTCGTCACGAGTGGAAGACTACGGACTGGGAGGTAGGCACCAGTGAGCGTGGCACCCTCTGAGGTGGAGCTCCCGCAATCTGGCGAGCAGACCACGCCGGACACACCCTGGCTGACGATCGTCTGGAACGACCCCATCAACCTGATGGACTACGTCACCTACGTGTTCCAGACCGTGTTCGGCTACCCCAAGCCAAAGGCGAGGAAGCTGATGCTCGACGTGCACCACAAGGGCCGGGCGGTGGTCGCCGCCGGCGCTCGTGAATCGATGGAGCACAACGTCGAGATCCTGCACGGCTACGGCCTGTGGGCCACCGTTTCCTCCGACTCCTGAGCCGGGAAACTTTTTATATATGGATGCATTCCGCCGGTCGAACGGCGGCGTACGGACCAAGTTCGACGCTCCCGAAGCCGCTCTCCTGCGCAGCCTGATCGAGCAGGTCGTGTCGCTGCTAGACGACGCCGACGAGGGCCGCGCCGACCCGGCCTTCGAGACCGGCCCGGTTGAGCCCGGGCAGGTCAGCCCGGGCCGGGACGCCGGTCCCGGTCACCCCGACGAAATCCTCGACTCCAGCGTGCACGACATCCCGGGGGCGGCCGAGCTGGACGCGATGATGGGCTTCAGCCCGCGCACCCGGGCCCCGCTCGACCCGGCCCTGGCCCGGCTGCTGCCCGACGCCTACCGCGACGACCCGGACGCTTCGGGTGAGTTCCGCCGCTACACCGAGCAGTCGCTGCGCTCGGGCAAGCAGGAGACCGCGCGGACGGTGCTGGACACCCTGCCGGCCGACGGCGGCCCGGTCAAGCTGTCCCGCGACCAGGCCCAGGCCTGGCTGCGGACGCTGAACGACGTGCGGCTGACCCTCGGCGTCCGGCTCGGGGTGACCGAGGAGTTCGAGGACGAGTGGCGCCAGCTCGACCCGCTCGACCCGCGGGCGACCGCGTTCGAGGTCTACGCCTGGCTCGGCGACGTCCAGGAAAGCCTCGTCCAGGCCCTCAGTTAGCCTCGGTGTTGCCTCGGGGGCCCAGGCCCCTAGACCCCCCGGGGGCTGCGCCCCATTAAGCTCGAATACATGCTGTCGATAAGCCGCGAGCTCCACGACAAGATCGTCGCGCACGCTCGCGCCGACCACCCGGACGAGGCCTGCGGGGTCATCGCCGGTCCGGAAGGCAGCGACCGGCCCGAGCGGTTCATCCCGATGATGAACGCCGAGCGGTCCCCGACCTTCTACCGGTTCGATTCGATGGAGCAGTTCCAGGTGTGGAAGGAGATGGACGAACGGGACGAGGAGCCGGTCGTCATCTACCACTCGCACACCGCCACCGAGGCCTACCCGTCCCGGACCGACGTCTCCTACGCCAGCGAACCGGGCGCCCACTACGTGCTGGTCTCCACCCGCGACCCGGAAACCGCCGGCTTCCGGTCCTACCGGATCACCGGCGACGTGATCACCGAGGAGCCGGTCGAGATCACCGACGTGGAATGATCCCGGCGGACACCTAGTTGGACGCTACGGGACGGATCCCGTCCCGGCAGCCCCGCATTTGCACACTATGGAGTTATTGATGGCGATCGAGGTCCGTATCCCGACGATCCTGCGCACCTACACCGGTGGCGCCAAGCAGGTGGAGGGCAAGGGCGCCACGCTGAGTGAGCTCATCGACGACGTCGACGCCAGCCACAACGGGCTCAAGGACCGGCTGATCGCCGACGGCACCCTGCGCCGGTTCGTCAACGTGTACCTGAACGACGAGGACGTGCGCTTCCTGGGCGGTCTGGAGACCCCGGTCAAGGACGGCGACACCGTGACCGTGCTGCCTGCGGTGGCCGGGGGAGCGGTGGCCGGAGGCGCGGCTTAGCGTCATGCGGTACGACTCTTTGCTCGACTCGGTCGGCCGGACCCCGCTGGTAGGGCTGCCGCGGCTGTCCCCGGCGCCCGACGTCCGGCTGTGGGCCAAGCTCGAGGACCGCAACCCGACCGGCTCGGTCAAGGACCGGGCCGCGTTCTACATGGTCGAACAGGCGGAGAAGGACGGCCTGCTGCAGCCGGGGTCGGTGATCCTGGAGCCGACCTCGGGCAACACCGGGATCTCGCTGGCTATGGTGGCCAAGCTGCGCGGTTACCAGCTGACGGTGGTGATGCCGGAGAACACCTCGGCCGAGCGCCGCCAGCTGCTGGAGATGTACGGCGCCACCATCATCCCCTCGCCCGCGGCCGGCGGCTCCAACGAGGCCGTCCGGGTGGCCAAGCGGCTGGCCGCCGAGCACCCGGACTGGGTGATGCTCTACCAGTACGGGAACGAGGCCAACGCCCGCGCCCACTACGAGACGACCGGGCCCGAGCTGCTGAGCGACCTGCCCGAGATCACCCACTTCGTGGCCGGGCTGGGCACCACCGGCACGCTGATGGGTACCGGCCGGTTCCTGCGCGAGCACGTGCCCGGCATCAAGATCGTGGCGGCCGAGCCCCGCTACGGGGAGCTGGTCTACGGCCTGCGCAACGTGGACGAGGGCTTCGTGCCCGAGCTGTACGACGAGTCGGTGCTGACCACCCGGTTCTCGGTGGCCGCCAAGGACGCGCTGGCCGCCACCCGCGATCTGCTCAACTCCGAGGGCATCTTCGCCGGCATCTCAGCCGGCTGCGCGTTGCACGCCGCCCGGGCGCTGGCGGTCAAGGCGGCCGACGCGGGGGAGCGGGCCGACATCGCGCTGATCGTGGCCGACGGCGGCTGGAAGTACCTGTCGACCGGCGCCTACGGCGGCACCCTGGCCGACGCCGAATCCCGGCTCGAAGGCCAGCTCTGGGCTTGATCCAGTTCTTGACGGCCGGTCGCCCTATTCTGCTGGAATGCGGCTGACCATTCTCGGGTGCTCCGGCAGTTTCCCTGGCCCGGAGAGCCCCGCCTCCGGCTACCTGCTCGAAGCGGAGGGTTTCCGGCTCGTCCTCGACCTCGGCAACGGCGCGCTGGGCGTGCTGCAGCGGCACGCCGACCTCTACAGCATCGACGCGGTGGCCCTGAGCCACCTGCACGCCGACCACTGCCTCGACATGTGCGGTTACTGGGTCGCGCGGCGGTACGCCCCGGGCGGCCCGCAGCCCGCGATCCCCTGCTACGCGCCTGACCGGGCGGCCGAGCGGCTCACCCTGGCCTACGGCCTCGAGCCGGATCCCGGCCCGGGCATGGCCGACGCCTTCACCTTCCACACGCTGGCCCCGGGCACCCGGCCGATCGGCCCGTTCCAGGTCACCACCGCCCGGATGAACCACCCGGTCGAGACCTACGGCTTCCGGATCGAGCACGGCGGCCGGGTGCTGGCCTACTCGGCCGACACCGGCCTCTCCGACGCCCTGGTCGAACTGGCCCGCGACGCCGACCTGCTGTTGTGCGAGGCCACGTTCGCCGACGGGCCGGACCTGCGGCCGAACCTGCACCTGAGCGGCCGCCAGGCCGCCGAGCACGCGGTTCGCGCCCGGGCCCGGCACCTGGTGCTCACCCACCTGGCCCCGGATGTCGACAAGCAGCGCTCCTACGCCGAGGCCGGGGCGGTGTTCGGCGGCCCGATCTCGCTGGCCGCCTCCGGGCAGACCTTCGAGCTCGCGCCGTCGGACCCGCTACCCCTTTAGGCTCGATAGTCTGGCGGGCATGGCCCGACCCGACGGACGTTCCGCGACCGACCTGCGCCCGGTGAAGCTGACCCGCGGCTGGCTTGACCACGCCGAAGGCTCCGTGCTGGTGGAGTTCGGCGCCACCCGGGTGCTGTGCGCCGCCAGCGTCCAGGAGGACGTGCCGCGCTGGCGCCGCGGCAGCGGGCTCGGCTGGGTGACGGCCGAGTACGCGATGCTGCCGCGGGCGACCAACACCCGCAACGACCGGGAGTCGGTCAAGGGCCGGATCGGCGGCCGCACCCACGAGATCTCCCGGCTGGTGGGCCGGGGCCTGCGCGCCTGCGTGGACTTCAAGGCGCTGGGGGAGAACACCATCGTCATCGACTGCGACGTGCTGCAGGCCGACGGCGGCACCCGGACCGCCGCCATCACCGGCGGCTACGTGGCGCTGGCCGACGCCGTCTCCTACCTGCGGGGCCGCGGCCGCCTGCCGGGCGACCCGCTGGTCACGTCGGTGGCCGCCGTCAGCGTCGGCATCATCGACGGCGAGCCGCGGCTGGACCTGAACTACGCCGAGGACAGCACCGCCGAGACCGACATGAACGTGGTCTGCACCGGCGAGGGCGAGTTCGTCGAAGTGCAGGGGACGGCCGAGCGGGAGCCGTTCAGCCGCGAGATGCTGGGCCGCCTGCTCGACCTGGCCGTGGCCGGCTGCGGCGAGCTGACCAGCCTTCAGCAGGCGGCCCTGTCCGCATGACCGATCGGCTCGTGCTCGCCACCCACAACGCCGCCAAGGTAGTAGAGCTGCGGCGCATCCTGGCCGCCGCCGGGGTGCCGGTCGCGCTGAGCGGCCTGGACGAGTTCCCGGGTGCGCCCGAAGTGGCCGAGACCGGGCTCACGTTCGCCGAGAACGCGTTGCTCAAGGCCCGGGCGATCACCGCCTTCACCGGCTTGCCGGCCGTCTCCGACGACTCCGGCCTGTGCGTCGACGTGCTCAACGGCATGCCCGGCATCTTCTCCGCCCGCTGGGCCGGCCGCCACGGCGACGACCCCGCCAACCTCGACCTGGTGCTGGCCCAGATCGCCGACATCGCCGAGCCCGGCCGCGGCGCCCACTTCGCCTGCGCGGCCGCCCTGGCCCTGCCGGACGGCCGCGAGGGGGTGGCCGAGGGCCGCCTGGACGGGTCGCTGACCTTTGCCCCCCGCGGCACCGGCGGCTTCGGCTACGACCCGATCTTCGTCCCCGACGGCGGCCAGCAGACCACGGCCGAGCTCAGCCCGGCGGCCAAGGACGCGATCAGCCACCGGGGCCGCGCGTTCCGGGCCCTGGTCCCGGTCATCAGCGCCGAGCTCGGCCTGGCCCCGGCTTAAGAGCTGGACGTACCGGATCCGGAACTGGAGCCGCCGAGCTCGCTGGCCGGCACGGTCGCGACCTGGGCCGCGGGCGGCACCGACACGCTGACCGGCTGGTTGATCGAGGTCACCACGATGGTCGAGGCGACCGACTCGCTGGTGCCCTTGGCCGCGGTGACGACCTTGCGGACCTGCTGCTGGCCGTCCAGCCAGACGGTGAAGTTCTCACTGGTCAGGCCCTGCTGCTGCAGCTGTGAGGCGATCTTGCTGCGGCTGGCGGCGGGTAGCTTGGCCAGGCCGGCGCTGATCGGGTAGGTGCCGGTGTACTCGGTGGTCGGCACCCCGTCGACGGTGGCCGTGCCCACCTTCTTCACATTGGTGGAACTGGACAGCATCTGGGTCTGCAGCAACGGGTCGTTGCTGCCGTTCTGGATCAGCTGGCTGAAGCTGGCCCCGGCCGCCTTGGACAGCTCGGAGGCCGGGATCTCGACCCACGGCTTACCGGTCTGGCGGGCCAGCTCAGCCATCTTCAGGTAGAGCCCGCTGCTGTTGACGATCTCCTGGATGCCGCCCTGGATCTGGTTGCCCGAGATGGTGACGGACCCGAAATCGGCCACCGCCAGCGGGCTGGGCCTGGTCTGCTCCTGCAGCGTGCCGGAGATCGCCGTGTCCGCCGTGCCGGTGGTCTTCACGGTCACGTCGGCCGCGAACGAGGTGGCCTTCTGGGCCCGTTCGGCCGCCAGCCTGACGGCCTGCGCCGCGGTGACCGAACTGCCCCGGTTCCCGCCCGCCGTCGCCGACGGAGATGCGGGCTTGCTGCTCCCCGCGGTCGCCGTGCTCTTGGCCGAACCGGCCGAGCAGCCGGCCACCGCCAGCGCCCCGGCCGTGAGCGCGACGGCCCCCCAGCGCGCCTTCCGCATCCCCCGTTGTTGCGGCGTCATGACTGTCCCTCCAGGCCTCGATGTCGGTCATGCGTCCATACCCGGACCATCTGTATCAAACAATTCCGCCCGTCCTGGCTGGTTCGGCCGGGCCGCCCCCGCCGGCCAGGAGCGATAACGTGGGAGCAGCACTCGCTGACGAGATCCCAAGGAGCGCCCGTGACCGAGCAGCGCCTGGCCCCTGGTGACGAAGCCCCGGATTTCACGCTGCCGGACGCCGACGGCCATCCCGTCAGCCTGGCCTCCTACCGCGGCCAGCAGGTCATCGTCTACTTCTACCCGGCCGCGATGACTCCGGGCTGTACCAAGGAGGCGTGCGACTTCCGCGACCGCGGGCCCGACCTGGCCGGCGCGGGCACCGCGGTGCTCGGCATCTCCCCCGACAAGCCGGAGAAGCTGGCCAAGTTCCGCGACCAGGAGCAGCTCACGTTCCCGCTGCTGTCCGACCCGGACCACGCGGTCGAGCAGGCCTACGGCGCCTACGGCGAGAAAATGATGTACGGCAAGAAGACCGTGGGCGTGATCCGCTCCACGTTCGTCATCGACGCCGACGGCAAGATCGCGCAGGCCCTCTACGGCGTCAAGGCCACCGGCCACGTCGACCGGCTGCTGCGCGACCTGCTCCCCAGCTGAACACCCGCGGGCGTGGCGAAATTGGCATACGCGCCAGGTTTAGGTCCTGGTGGTGGAGACACCGTGGGGGTTCGAGTCCCCCCGCCCGCACCATCCGCTCAGCCGTCGGCGCGCGCCTGAGCCGAAGCGGTCGCGGCCGCGGCTTCCTGGAAGTCGACGATGGCCTCGCCGTGGTCGCGGGCCCAGTTCGTCAGCACCTCGATCGGCTCGATGAGGGTCTGGCCGAGGTCGGTCAGCCGGTACTCGACCGCCCGGGGCGCTTCGGCGTGCCGTTCGACCAGGCCGTACTGCTGCAGTCGGCGCAGCGTCTGGGTGAGGACCTTGCGCGAGATGCCGCCGATGAGGGCGGCCAGCTCGCCGTGCCGGCGCGGCTGACGGCTGAGCCCGAACAGCACCAGCACCGCCCACTTGTCGGAGATGATCTCGACCGCCAGGCGGGTGGGGCAGTCGGCCAGGAAGGCCGTGCCCGCCGTGTCCTGCATGAAATCGAAGGTACCAGGAGGTAACCGGCGGCTTCGTAACGTCGGCTGCGAGCAGCGCAACCGCACCAGGCGAAGGAGTCACCATGCCCAGAGTCGTCGTGTTCGACGAGTTCGGCGGCCCGGAGGTCTTGCACGTGGTCGACGAGCCGGTCACCGGGCCCGCCGCCGGTGAGGTGCGGGTCCGGATCGAGGCGTTCGCGGTCAACCCGCTCGATCAGCTGATGCGGTCCGGCACCTCGCCCGCCCCCGTCACCCTGCCGCACGCCCGCCTGGGCGTCGAGGCGACCGGTGTCATCGACGCGCTCGGCCCCGGGGTCACCGGGTGGCAGGCCGGCGATCCGGTCGTCATCACCGCCATTCCCGACGCCAGCGTCCGCGGCAGCTACGCCGAGTACACCACGGTCCCCGCCAGCCGGGTCATCGCCCGGCCGCCCGGGCTCTCGGTCACCGAGGCGGCGGCGATCTGGGTCGGGTACTCGACCGCCTACGGCGCGCTGGTCGAGAAGGCCGGGATGCGGCCCGGCGACCACGTCCTCATCACGGCCGCGTCGGGCGGGGTCGGCCGGGCGGCGATGCAGATCGCCAACCAGCTCGGCGCGGTGCCGATCGCCGTCACCCGGCACACCGCCAAGCAGGACGACCTGCGGGCGGCGGGCGCCGCCGCGGTCGTCGCCACCGACCAGCAGGACATCGCTGCGGCCGTCCGCCAGTACACCGGCGGGACCGGGGCCGACATCATCCTCGACCTGGTCATGGGCCCCGGCCTCGCTGATCTGGTAAAAGCGGCCCGCCCCGAGGCGACGCTGGTCGCCGCGGGCTCCCTGGACTCCCGGCCCGCGCCGTTCCCGAACGCGCCGCTCACGATCTACCGGTACCGGAGCTTCGCCCACACCCTCGACCCGGTCGTGGTCAAGCGGATGGCGGCCTTCCTGAACGCCGGCGTCCGCCTCGGTGCCCTGCGGCCCGCCGTCGGCGAGGTGTTCACCCTCGACGACGTCGCCGAGGCCCACCGTCACCTCGAGCAGGGGCGGCACGAGGGGGAGAAGATCGTCGTCACCGCCTAGGGACCGGGCCCGCCGCCCTCACCGGCCGTCGACGGCGGTCAGCCCGGTCAGGATCACGTCGATCTGCCACCGCAGCTGCTGCTGGTGCTGCTCGGGCGAGACGCTGCGCTCGGGCACCCGGTCCAGGGCGGCCCCGGTGACGAACAACCCCAGCAGGTCGAGCGCGGCCGGAAGGGTGGCTTCGCGCAGGCCGCCCTCGCGCAGCAAGCCGCGGACCCGGTCGGTCACCACCCTGGCGTTGGGCCCGTCCGGGACGGTGGTCAGCGCGACCCGGGCCAGCCCGCCGTGGCCGCTGGCCGCCCGGACCGATGCCAGCAGCAGCCCGGTCAGCCGGTCCCGCCAGTCACCGGCGGGCAGCTTGGCCGCCGCCACCCCGGCCATCGCCCGGTCGAACATCTCCTCCAGCAGGTCTTCCCGGTTCCGGAAGTACACGTAGAGGGCCGAGGCGCTGGTGTCGAGCTCCTCGGCCACCCGCCGCATGCTCACCGCGTCCAGCCCCTGCCGCTCGGCCACCGCCAGCGCCGCCTCGGCGATCGCCGCCCGGCTCAGCTCCGGCCGCACCGGCCCGCCCCGCCGGCTGACCGGCTGCCGCTCACTCGCGCGGCCTGCCCGGCTGGCCGCCCGGGCCGGTCCGCCGGCTGACCGGCTCGCGCGCGGCCCTTCCGGTCGGCTCGCCTGCGGCCCTTCCGGCCGCATGATCTGTTCCCGCTCACCCACGTCCCCGATCTTAAGTCGTTGCGAACATCGTCTCCCAACGTACACTGTTCGTTAAAGAACATCGTTCACTGGGAGGCGTGATGGCTGCTGAGACCCTTCAGCCGCCCGCTGCCGCCTACCGCTGGCGCTGGCAGGTGCTGGCCGTGGTGCTGGTGGCCGAGGCGATGGACATTCTCGACACCACCACCGTCAACGTGGCCGGCCCGTCGGTCCGGCGGTCGCTGGGTGGCGGGATCGGCCTGGTCCAGTGGCTGTCGGCCGCCTACACGCTGGCGTTCGCGGTGCTGCTGATCACCGGCAGCCGCCTCGGGGACCGCTACGGCCCGCGGCGCATGTTCCTGACCGGGGCGGCCGGCTTCACGCTGGCCTCGCTGGCCTGTGGGCTGGCGGTCAGCCCGGGCCTGCTGATCGGCGCCCGGGTGGTCCAGGGCTCGTTCGCGGCGATTCTCCTGCCGCAGGGGATAGGGCTGCTGACCAGGACATTTTCCGAAAATGAAAGGGCTCGCGCGTTCTCCGCGTACGCGCCAGTGCTGAGTCTGGCGGCGGTCGGCGGCCCGCTGGTGGCGGGCGCACTGATCCGCTGGGACCTGTGGGGGAGCGGCTGGCGGCTGATCTTCCTCATCAACCTGGTCCTCGGCGCCGCCGCGGTGGCGGCCGGGCTCCGTTACCTGCCCGCCGACGGCCCCGCCACCGTGCGCCGCCTGGACGGCCGCGGCGTGCTGATCATCGGGGGCGCCACCTTCGCGGTCATCTACCCGCTGATCCAGGGCCCGGCGCTGGGCTGGCCCGGCTGGACGTTCGCGCTGCTGGCGGCCGGGCTGGCCGGCTTCGGCTGGTTCGCCCACCACGAGCGGCGCAGCTCCGCCCCGCTGATCGAGCCCACCCTGCTGCGCCGCCGCGGCTACCTGGCCGGCGCGGCGGTCGCGCTGGCGTTCTTCGCCACCACCGCCGGGTTGCTGCTCACCCTGTCGTTCTACGCGCAGTACGGCCTCGGCTACACCGCCCTCGGGACGGGGCTGCTGCTGACCCCGATGGCGGCCGGCAACGTGGCCGGCGCCCTGCTGGCCATGCGTCTGGTCCCCCGCTGGGGCGGCCGCGCCACCATCCAGGCCTGCCTGGCGGTCGCCCTGGCCGGCCTGATCGCCTTGGCCGGGCTGGCCGGGCTGACCGGGCTGGCCGGGCCGGTCCTCCTCGCCTACAACTCCACTCCCGCCAGCCACACCGGCCCCAGCGGCCTCGTGCTGGCCGCCCCGATCCTGGCGCTCGGCGTCGGCCTCGGCGGCGCCATCGCCCCGCTGTTCGCCACCATCCTGACCGGCGTCACTCCCGCCCAGACCGGCAGCGCCTCCGGCTCCCTGAGCGCCGTTCAGCAACTGGCCGGCTCGGCCGGCGTCGCCACCCTGGCCACCCTCTACGCCGCCACCGCCCACCCGGCCGCCCACGGCCTGGCCGTCGCCACCCTGGCCACGGCCGCCGTACTGGGCGCCGGCCTCGCCCTCACCTTCCTGCTACCAGGCCGCCTTCCTGATGCTAATCATCATGATGCGTAGGTTTGAGCATCGCGATGCGTTACGATCGATGTATGCGCACGACGCTTTCTCTGGACGACGATGTCGCCGCTGCCGTTCAGCGTCTTCGGGAGGAGCGCCACATCGGCCTCAGCGATGCGGTCAACGAACTGATCAGGGCCGGGCTCGCCGCACCGGCCCAGCGAACGGCCTTCCGGCAACGGGAAGCCAACCTCGGCTTGCGGGTCGACGTCAGCAGCGTGGCCGACGCTCTCGAGCGGCTGGACGGGCCTGAGGCCCGCTAGTGCTGCTCGACGCGAACATCCTCCTCTACGCGGTCGATACCGCGAGCCCGTTCCATGATCGGGCCAGGAGCTGGCTGACCGCCCAGCTGAACGGTTCCCGGCGGGTAGGTTTTCCCTGGCAGTCGCTGGTCGCGTTCATCCGGATCAGTACGCACGAGCGGGCGTCGGCGTCTCCGCTGGCTCCTGAGGAGGCCGTGGGCTTCGTCGCGGACTGGCTGGAGCCAGACGTGTCGTGGATTCCCCGGGAGGGGCCAGGACATGGCCGTATCCTGGCCGACTTGGTGATGCGCCATCAGCTTCGCGGCAACATCGTCAGTGACGCGCATCTGGCTGCACTGGCGATCGAGCACGGGCTCGAGGTGTGCTCGAACGACAGCGACTTCGCCCGATTCAGCGAGCTGCGCTGGGTCAACCCGGTGGCTCCAGGCGCTCATTCATCCTGAGCCGCACAGCCATCCTCACATCGAGCGGATCTCCAGGTAGCGCTTGATGTCGGGGATCGAGATGACGACCGCGGCCAGGGCCACACCGAGGATCGCCAGCAACGTCACCGTGAGAAGTTTGCCTATCATGGTGGTTCCTCCTGTCCCGGCGGGGCGCCGAGCGGCTCGAGTTCGTCCGGTGCGAAGTACAGGAACCGGCCCTGGGCGCGCTGCAGGTCGGCCATCGGGTCGGCGACCGGGGTGACGGCCACGTGGACCTGGCCGTCGACGTCGTGCAGGACGGCTTCGACCCGGGCTTCCCGGCCGGTCAGGAACAGGTCCTGGGCGTCGGCCCGGCGGGCGCCGGGGCGCATCCGGACCTTGCTGCCGCGCGCGACCGGGACACCCTCGATGATGACCGCGTCGCTGTCGGGGGACACCGAGCGGTCCGAGCCCGGATCCCACCAGGGCACGTCCGGGGTCTGGAACACCGGCACCTCGTCGGCGGCCGGCGCGGCCGGGAACGGCCCGATCGCCGGCCCAGCCGGCGCCCGCACCACCGGCCCACCCGGCGGCGGGCCGGCCGACGGGCCCGCCTTCGGCTCCAGGTAGCGGATCGCCCCGTGCAGCTTTTCCATCATCTCCGGCGGCAGCCCGTCCAGCCGGTCGATCAGGTCGGCCGCCCGCGGGTCAGTGGCCCGGGCCTCCCGCTTCTCCTCGTCGGTGAGGGCCAGCGTCCGCAGCGTCAGGATCTCGTCGATCTCGGTCGCGTCGAACAGGTCGCCGGCGCTTTCGGGGGCGATCTCCGGGTGGTCGTAGAGGATGACCGGCGAGGACAGCATCAGGTCGCGGCAGCCGGCCGGGCCCGCCAGCACCGGCCAGGTGCCCTCGTTGTGGCAGGCCGCGACCTCGCCGGCCGCCCACTCGGGCGGATCGGTCATCGAGATGAACGCCCCGCCCGGCAGCCCGATCAGCGCGTGGGCGGCGACCAGCGCGTACCGCAGCCCGTCCTCCCGGCCGCCCAGCTCGACCGTGGGCACCGTCTGGTTCTCGACCCGGACCCGCACCCGCAGCGCCTGGAACGGCCCGGCCACCCGGTCGGCCCGCACCCGCAGCATTCCGTCCAGCGCGTCCCACTGGTGCACCAGCCGCCCCGCCAGCGTGCCGTCCGACCCCGCTAGGTCATCGGCCTTTTCTCCCGCATCGACGTGGAACGGTATCTGCACCCCGGCGCGGGTGAGCTGGCCGACCGGCAGCTCCACGAACACCTCGCGCTCGGTCGCCTCGGTGAACCGGGTGTACTCGGTACCGTCCACGGTCAGCGCGGGCACGTCGGCCCAGCCGGCGTCCTGCGGGCCGCCCGCCACCTCGGCCGGCGCGGGCGGTCGCTGCACGGTCCGCCGCTGGACGTGCAGGTAGCGGATCAGGATCTGCAGCCGGTCCTCGTCGCGCCCCTCGGCCAGGCATTCGGTCTGCGAAGCGGACGGCTCGAACTCGTCCACCGCCGCGTAGGCGGGCGGCATCAGCACCCCGAACTGGAACCGGGCCTGGTTCTTGCGCGACGACTGCCGGTACGGGTACAGCAGGTAGCCCTCGTACAAGATCGCGTCGGCCACGCTCAGCGCCTGGTCCAGATGCGGCGAGCTGAGCGTCACGATGGACCCCCAGACGAATCAGGAGCCCCAGATGCCTCAGAAGCCTCGCCGAGCAGCGTGTTCAGGGTCGCGTCCCAGGTCGGCAGCGCTCGCTCGGTCTTGTAGCGCTCCAGCCCGCTCAGCGTCTCCCGGCTGATCGCGATCCAGCCCATATTCGGGAAGTGCACGTCGACCGCCTCCCGCCACACACTGACCGGCAGCCGGTAGGACGCCTCCTTGCTCCACGGCACCTGCTGGACCTGCATCCGCCCGTCCACGACCGAGAAGATCGTCCCGCTGAACAGCAGCAGCAACGGGATCTCGCCCGCCTCCAGGCTGGCGAAGTAGCGGCCGGAGCCGATCTCCAGGTCGTAGCTGAAGTTGACCGGCAGCTCGATCTCGGTGTGGCCGGAGAAGCTGCTGATCATGGTGGAGACGGTGGTGAACTGCATCGGCTTGAGCGTGTCGGCCCAGCGGGTGGTCTCGCCGAACAGGTCGCGCAGCCGTTCCTCCTCGTCCGGCGTGTAGCGCCGCCGGGACGGCTCGATCCGGATCTGGCAGCGCAGCGCGATCGCGTCGACCCGCTGGCCGCTGGTCTCGCTCACCCGCAGCGCCAGCGTGATCGTGGGCAGCACCGCGTACCGCTCGGCCTGCGCCCCGATGCAGTCGAAGGTCAGGTCGGCCACGTCACCCCGCTCCCGTCACGTCATGCCGCCAGCGTGCGCGCCCGCGACCGCACCCCGGCCAGGAATTCGTCGATGCTCTGCCGCGCTTCGCTGCCACCGTCGAAACCGCGCCAGGTCAGCCGCATCCGCCCGGCCAGCTCATAACAGGCGTCGATCGGAACCAGAAAATGTTCCACCGCGTCACCGCTCTTGGTGATCAGCAGGGCCTCCACGTCATCGTCGATGGCCGACAGCAGCGGGTGGTCGGTCGCCACCCGGGCCCAGGCGGCCAGGTCCAGGCGGCATTCGGTCGCCCCGGCCGGGCTCGGGTAGAAGCCGGCCACCTCCCCGCGCTGCGAGCTGCGCAGGAAGAAGGCCAGCCCGACCGGGATCTCCAGCTCCTCATAGTCGCCCGCCGACAGCGGGTGCTCCGGGTCGGCCAGGTAGCGGTCGGGCACCGCCCGGTACCGGCCGCGCCCGGCCTCGACCGGGGTGAACAGCAGATAGCAGGCCCGGCAGGTGCACAGCAGGGAGGAGTCCTGGAGGTCGGCCACGTGCCCGTGCTCGGCCGGGATCACCTCCGCGCACATCTCGCACTTCTCCTCCGGCGCCGGGGGAGAAGTGGCCTCCGGCGCCGGCCTGGCCGGGGCCGCTCCCGGCACGAAGCGACCGAGCCCGGCCGGACCGGTCATGACGTGACCGCGGCCGGCACCGCCACCCGGATCCCCTGGCTGTCGCTGACCAGCGGCAGCGGGTCGAGGTGGGCACTCAGGCCCGCCAGGCCGCGGCCGGCCTGGGTGACGTCGTAGCTGGCCCCGCACGGGCAGGTCAGCACCTCGCGTTCCAGGCGCCCCTCGGCCAGCCCGGTCCCGCAGGCCGCGCAGGCGTCCCGGTAGGCGTACAGCGTCCCGCGCACCGAGCAGAGCACGATCGGCAGCCCGGCCGCGCTCACGCTGACCGGCCGGGCGCTCGGCGGCCCGATCTCCGGCAGCGAGACCCAGCCCGGCCCCACTGCTTCGGCCGCGTTGGGGCGCGGGCCGATCTGCAGCAGCACCGGCCCGGCCGCGGCGCTGGCCGGGGCCTCGGTCACGCCCTCCACCACCACCTCGGTCACCTCGGGGGCCGCGTCCTGAACGGCCCCCTCGATGGCGAGCTGGACGGTGACGGTCGAGGACGGGCAGCCGTCACAGTTGCCTTCCAGCTTGAGCCGGGCCACCCCGTCGGCCACGCCGATGTACTGGACCCCGCCCGCGTGCGAGCCCAGGTAGGGCCGGACCCGGTCCAGCGCCCGCTGGATCCGGGTGTCGACGTCGAGCGGGTGCAGCCCGTGCAGCAGCAGCAGGCTCTCCACCAGCGGGTCGGAGATCAGCCGGTCGAGCAAGGCCGCCGCCGCCGCAGGCGGCTCAGCCGGCGCTGCGGCCTCGGCCACGGCCGCCATCACGTGCGCCAGGCCGTCCCCGTAGAGCCCGACCAGCAGGCGCACCAGTTCCTCGGCGGCCGGGCCCTGTCCTCTCGCGGTCAGCGCGGCCAGCAGTTCCTCGATCTGGTCGCCGACCTGCTGGACCCGCGTCATGTGGCCAGCGGGAGCGTCATCGGCGAGTGCACCTTCTGCAGCGTCTTGCCGTTGCCGAGGTACATGTGCACGCCGCACGGCAGGCACGGGTCGAAGCTGCGGACCGCACGCATGATGTCGATGCCCTTGAAGTTGTCCGGTGAATTTTCCTCGAAGATCGGCGTGTTCTGGACCGCGTCCTCGTAGGGGCCGGGCGTGCCGAAGCTGTCCCGCACGCTGGCGTTCCAGGGGGTCGGCGGGTACGGGTGGTAGTTGGCGATCTTCCCGCCCCTGATCACCATGTGGTGCGACAGCACGCCGCGCACCGCCTCGGTGAAACCGCAGCTGATCGCCTCGTCCGGCACCGAGAACGGCTCCCAGGTCTTGGTCCGCCCGGCCCGGATCTCGGCCAGCGCCTTCTCGGTGAAGTGCAGCGCGCAGGCGGCCGCGTAGGCCTGGAAGTAGGTCCGGGCCCGGTCCCGCTCGATCGCGTTGGACAGCGGCCGGCCCTGCTTGTCCTGCGGCACCTTCCACTCGAACGTGACCTCGGGCTTGGTCGCGGTCCGGGGCAGGTTGATCAGCACGCTGTTGCCGGTCGCCTTGACGTAGCCGAAGTCGACCAGGTTGCCCTGGGCGGTGGCCCACAGCCGGGCGATCGGGCCGCCGCCGGTGTCGGCGGCCAGGTAGTCCTGGCCGTCGTACCAGCGGGGCGACATGACCCAGCTGTACTTGTCGTCGAAGTCGCGCTTGGCGGGCCGCGGGATCGTGTGCTGGTTCCAGGGGTGACGGCGGTCCACCGGGTTGCCCAGCGGGTCCCGGGTCACGAACATCTCCTGGTCCTCCCAGTCCTCGTAGTAGGAGGAGCCGAGCAGGATGCGGATGCCCAGGTTGATGTCGACGAGGTCGTTGGTCAGCAGCTGGCCGTCCCGGATGACGCCGGGGCTGACGAACATTTTCTTGCCCCAGTTGCTCATGTTCTCGTACCTGAAGTCGCAGTACTCCGGGTCGTTCAGGCTGCCCCAGCAGACCATGTCGGCCCGGCGGCGGCCGACCTCCTCATACCCCGGCAGGGCCTCGTAGAAGAAGTCGAACAGGTCGTCGTGCATGGGGACGACCCGCTTCATGAACTCCACGTAGCGCATCAGCCGGGTCAGGTAGTCGGTGAACAGCTGCACGGTGGCGGTGGTGCCGACGCCGCCCGGGTACAGCGTGGACGGGTGCACGTGGCGCCCCTCCATCAGGCAGAACATCTCCCGGGTGGACCGGCTGACCTGCAGCGCCTCCCGGTAGAACTCGCCCTCGAGCGGGTTCAGCGAGCGCATGATGTCGCCGATGTACTTGTAGCCGTGCTGGGCCGCGTGCGGCGCCTCGGTGTGGTTGGCCTGCTCGAGCACGCCCGGGTTGGTCTCGCCGACCATCTTGGCGCAGAAGTCCACCCCGACCAGGTTCTCCTGGAAGATGTTGTGGTCGAACATGTACTCGGCCGACTCGCCGAGGTTGATGATCCACTCGCCCAGGTGCGGCGGCCGCACCCCGTAGGCCATGTTCTGGTTGTAGACCGAGCAGGTGGCGTGGTTGTCACCGCAGATGCCGCAGATGCGGCTGGTGATGAAGTGGGCGTCCCGCGGGTCCTTGCCCTTCATGAAAATGCTGTAGCCACGGAAGATCGAGGAGGTGCTGTGGCACTCGATCACCCGCTTCTGCTTGAAGTCGATCTTGGTGTAGATGCCCAGCGAGCCCACGATCCGGGTGATCGGGTCCCACGACATTTCGACGACGTTGGGGTCCTCGGTCGTTGTCATCGCTGTCCCTCTTCCCTCGTCACCAGGTCTGCTTGTAGCCGGTCAGCAGCTCGGAGCCCTTCTTGCGCCACTTGGGCTCCTCATCCGCGGTCTTGGCGGTGAACCCGCGCAGGGCGCGGATGACGGTCCCGTACATGCTGCTGGCGGTGGTGGACACCTTCGACCCGGGCGGCTCGTCCATGAACGGCATGAACTTGTCCGGGAACCCCGGCATCGTGCAGGCGATGCAGATACCGCCCACGTTCGGGCAGCCGCCGACCCCGTTGATCCAGCCCCGCTTGGGCACGTTGCACTTGACCACGGGACCCCAGCAGCCCAGCTTGACCAGGCACTTGCTGGAGCCGTACTCGGTCGCGAAATCGCCCTGCTCGTAGTACCCGGCCCGGTCACAGCCCTCGTGCACGGTCGCGCCGAACAGCCAGGCCGGCCGCAGCGCCTCGTCCAGCGGGATCATCGGCGCCTGCCCGGCCACCTGGTACAGCAGGTAGAGGATGGTCTCGGACAGGTTGTCGGGGTGGATCGGGCAGCCCGGCACGCACACGATCGGCAGCCCCGCCTTGGACCGCCAGTCCCAGCCCAGGTAGTCGGGCACGCCCATCGCCCCGGTCGGGTTACCGGCCATCGCGTGGATGCCGCCATAGGTGGCGCAGGTCCCGACGGCCAGGATCCCGGTCGCCTTGGGGGCCAGCCGGTCCAGCCATTCGCTGGTCGTCATCGGCTGGCCGGTGGCCGGGTTGTTGCCGAAGCCGCACCAGTAGCCCTCGGACTTGATCGCCTCGTTCGGGATCGAGCCCTCGACGACCAGCACGAACGGGTCCAGCTCGCCGCGGTCGGCCTTGTGCCACCACTCGATGAAGTTGTCGGCGCCCTGCTCGGGCCCGCACTCGAAGTCGATCAGGGGCCAGTGCACGGCCACCTGCGGCAGCCCCGGCAGCGCCCCCATGACGATCTCCTCGATGCTGGGCTGGGTGGCCGCGGTCAGCGCGACCGAGTCCCCGTCACAGCTGAGACCACCGTTCATCCACAGGATGTGCAGCACCGGCTCGGCCGGGCTGTCCTGGGTCCCCTCACTGGCTGATGTGGTGTCTGTGGCCATCGCGAGGCCACCTCCTCGCCGCTCGACAGCTGGCCTCCGGGCCGCAACCGGGCCCGCTTGCGCTCATTAGCCCCGGCCCCGTGGACAGGCCGGCCGAACTTCGATCTCCAGGCCGTCGATCAGCCCGGATTAAAGAGTGACCCGCCCGCGGGCCGTCCCAGGACAGGCCGGCCATCTCACGCACCCTCCGCGGGCACGGCGGCATCGGCCCCCGCACGCACGGATTCATCGGCGCTGATGATCATGGCGTAACCCGCCTTCGTGGTGCCCGACACGTCGGGCGCATGACCGACACCCTTCGTGTTGCACAGACATCGCAATGTTAGACCCGGTGTAACCTACGCCACAAGACGCGATCTCCGTCAATCGGACACAAGTGTCCGGTCTGGCCCGGGTCAAGCGCCGATTTGATGTCCGTTTTAGTCCGTGCCACAGGAGTCTTTGTGCGCGCACAAGGCCCATCAGCCCTTTGTTGCTGGGCCTGAATCGAATAGCCTTGCCTAAGCCCAAACGTGCACCATGCTGTGCTGCGGACGGCTTTGAGGAGAGATCCGGTGGCAGAACCCGTTTATGGTCCTTCGCAGGACCCGATCGAGGTCATGCCCGTCGTGGTTCTCTTCCAGGTATTTCCCGCCCGGCCGTCATCGATTCCCGACATCCGGGATTTCGTGCGCCGCTGCCTGGCCGAGTCACCGCTGACCGAAGAGGGCAACCGCGAGGTCGGCGAGACGGTGTTCCGGGCGCTGCTGGACGCGGCCGGCCCGTCCGGCTCGATCCAGGTCGCGTTCCGCATCTTCCCTGAGCACGTCGAGGTCGACGTGCTCCACTCCGAGCTCCAGGCCAACGCCGCCTCGCCGGTCCAGCCGCGTCCGGACAGTTCCGTCAACGGAGCCGTCAGCGCCGGCGCCAGCGGCACCATCAGCCCGGTGAGCACCGGATCGAGCGGCGCCAGCGAGGCCGCCGCCCCCGCCGGCGGGACCCACCCGGCCGCGCTCAACGCGCCCGGCGCGTCCTTCGTGCACCTGGGCGAGGACGGGCAGCCCGCCAACTTCGCCGACTGGATGTCGGTGTCGCTGCGCCGGGAGGGCCTGACCCAGGAGGCGGCCGCCCGGCTGCTCGGAGTCTCGGTCAAGACGGTCAGCCGCTGGGTGGGCGGTGCGACCGAGCCGCGTCTTCGTGATCTGCGCCGTATCCAGGAAGTATTCGGCGAGATTCCGCTGCAATGAGCAGCGGGCGGGTTGCATCGGAAAAAATATTTGGGCCCGTTCCGGCAATTTTTCTGGGATGTCAGCTAACCGCCAAAACTGTCTTAATGGCCACTGGACGTTGCCTCACTTGTGTCCTACGGTGCTGCCATGGCGGCTAATGGCGGGCGCCATCGACTCGGCCCCGATTCAGGCCGGCTCACGCTGCGTACTTATCGCAGCGGGCTGGCGGCTCAGGCCGGCCATGATCTGACCATCGATGTCACCCGCTGGTCGGGCCAGGCCGGCCCGGACCGGCTCGACGTCACCGTCGATCTGAACTCGCTCGAGGTGCGCGAGGGGCTCGGCGGCGTGGTGCCGCTGACCGACCGCGACCGGCGCGACATCGCCGGCAAGGCCCGCAAGCAGCTGGATACCGGCCGCTACCCGGAGGCCTCCTACACCGCGACCGCGTTCACCGAGGACGACGCGGGCGGCGGCACCATCGACGGCACGCTGACCCTGCACGGGCGCAGCCGCCCGCTCCGCCTCCAGGTCCGCAAGACCGGCGACGGCCGGTACCGGGTCACCGCGTCGGTGGTCCAGTCCGAGTTCGGCATCAAGCCGTACTCCGGCATGCTGGGGGCGCTCAAGGTACGCGACGACGTCGACGTGGAGGTGTCGGTGGAGCTGACCGCGGACGGCCCGTCATGACCGAGGGCCCCACCGGCGTCGTGCCCGGCGGACCGGACGCCAGCCCGGCGGCCGGGCTGTTCGAGCTGCGGTCCGCTCCCACCAGCGCGCTGGCCGACCAGGCGGTGGCGATCGCCAACGCCTGCCACGCGATGGCGGTCCGGTTCCACCGCGGCGGCAAGCTGATCGTGTTCGGCACCGGGGGAGCGGCGGCCGACGCCCAGCACGTGGCGGTCGAGTTCGTGCACCCGGTCATCGTGGGCAAGCGGGCGCTCCCGGCCATCTCGCTGACCACCGACGTGGCCACCGTGACCGGCGTGGCCGAAGAGGACGGCATGGCCGGCATCTTCGCCCACCAGCTGCGCTACCTGGCCGCGCCCGAGGACATCGCGCTCGGCATCTCAGCCGACGGCGACAACGAAAGCGTCCGGGCCGGGCTGGCCACCGCCCGCGCGGGCGGCCTGCTGACCGTGGCCCTGGCGGGCGGCGACGGCGGCGCGATCGCGAAGGAAGGCACAGTTGCCCACGTGCTGACCGCGCCCGCCAGCGACCCCCGCATCGTCAAGGAGCTGCAGGTCACGACCTACCACGTGCTGTGGGAGCTGGTGCACGTGTTCTTCGAGCAGCCCGGCGTGCTGGACCCGGAGGTGGTGGCGTGAGCGTCCCGGAGTGTCACGGCGAGGTCTGTATCACCTGCTCGGACACGGCCGTCGAGGTCACCGTGGTCCGGCTGCTGGCGGACGGGCTGGCCGTGGTCGACACCGGGCAGGGCACCGAGGAAGAGGTCAGCGTGGCCCTGGTCGCGGCCGGGCCCGGCGACAAGATCCTGGTGCACGCCAAGGAAGCCATCGCCGTGGTGAGCCAGCGATGACGCCGCCGGGGGGCCGGCGCCCGGACCAGGGCACCGTCGAGTCGCTCTACCCCTTCCTCTACGCGGGCACCTCCGACCCCGACGCGGTCCTCGACCAGGTGCGGGCGTCCACGGTGGCCAAGATCGCCGAGATCGCCGAGCTGCGGCAGACGGTGGCCGACCGCGACGCCGGCCGGCTGGCCGAGTGCGCGGCCGCGGCGGCCGCCCGCTTCCAGGCGGGCGGGCGGTTGTTCGCGTTCGGCAACGGCGGCAGCGCCACCGACGCCGCCCAGCTGGCCACCTTGTTCCTGCATCCGGGGGCGGGCGGGGCCGGCGCCAACTGGCCCCCGCTGCCGGCCTTCGGGCTCGCCAACGACACCTCGGTGCTGACCGCGCTGGCCAACGACATCGGGGTGGACGTGCTGTTCGCCCGCCAGCTGGCCGCCTTCGGCACCAGCCGGGACATCGCGGTCGGCCTTTCCACCAGCGGCAACTCGGCCAACCTGGTCCGCGCGTTCGATGAGGCGGCCCGGCGCGGCATGCTCACGATCGGGCTGGCCGGTTACGAGGGCGGCAAGATGGCCGAGCTCGACAGCATCGACTACCTGTTCGTCGCCCCGTCCTCCTCGGTCCACCGCATCCAGGAGGCGCAGACCACGACCTACCACGTGCTGTGGGAGCTGACCGTGGCCGCCTACCAGCAGGCGCGCTCGTGACCGCCCGGGTGCTGGTGGCGGGGGTCGGCAACATCTTCCTGGGTGACGACGGGTTCGGGGTCGAGGTCGCCCGCCGTCTGACCGAGGCTGATCTCCCTGGTGACGTCCAGGTCGGCGACTACGGCACCAGCGGCATGCACCTGGCCTACGACCTGGCCGACCACGGCTACGACACCACGATCCTGGTCGACGCCGCCCCCCGCGGCGAGCCGCCGGGCACGCTGACCGTGCTCGAGGTCCGCCCCGAGGACCGGGCCGAGCTGGCCACCGCCGGTGGCCCGGCCCTGTTCAACGGCCACGGCATGCAGCCCGAGGTGGTGCTCGGGGTGCTGAACATGCTCGGCGCCGAGCCCGGCCGGATCCTGGTCGTCGCCTGCGAGCCCGCCCAGGTGGACGAGCGCATGGGCCTGTCCGCCCCGGTCGCCGCCGCCGTCGACGAAGCCGTCACCCTGGTCACCCGCCTGGTGACCGAAGCCCAGCAAGCCACCAGCACCACCAGGAGCCACGAGTAAGGGGATGGTCGTATGTGCCTTGGCATTCCGGGTGAGGTGATCGAGCTCCTGGAGCAGCCGGACCTGGCCCGGGTCGACGTCAGCGGCGTCCGCCGGGTCATCAATATCGGGCTGCTGGCCGACGACCCGCCCGCCCCCGGCGAGTGGGTGCTGATCCACGTCGGCTTCGCGCTGTCCAAGATCGACGAGTCCGAGGCGGCCGCCGCCCTGTCGTTCCTGGAGGGGATCGGCCAGTCCTACGCGGACGAGCTGGAAGCACTCGCAGAATCCCGGATCGAGTAGAGGGGGCAGGTCATGCGGTTCGTCGATGAGTTCCGTGATGCGGACAAGGCCCACGCGCTGTCGGCCAAAATAGCCGCGCTGTGCGAGCCCGGCCGCCAGTACAAGTTCATGGAGGTGTGCGGCGGTCACACCCACACCATCTACAAACACGGCCTCGAGGACTACCTGCCCGAATCGATCACGCTGGTACACGGGCCCGGCTGCCCGGTCTGCGTGATCCCGATGGGCCGGGTCGACGACGCCATGCACCTGGCCGCCCAGGACGACGTGATCATGACGTCGTTCGGCGACATGATGCGGGTGCCCGGCAGCCAAGGCTCGTTCTTCGACGCCAAGGCGGCCGGCACCGACATCCGGATGGTGTACTCCCCGCTCGACTCGCTCAAGATCGCGCGCAACAACCCCGACCAGCGCGTGGTGTTCATGGCCATCGGGTTCGAGACCACCGCCCCGTCGACCGCGATGACGATCATGCGGGCGGCCGCCGAAGGCCTGGAGAACTTCTCCGTCTTCTGCAACCACGTCACGATCATCCCCGCCATCAAGGCGATCCTGGACTCCCCGGACCTGCGGCTGGACGGCTTCATCGGCCCTGGCCACGTGTCCACCGTGATCGGCTGCCGGCCGTACGAGTTCATCGCCCGCGACTACGGCAAGCCGGTGGTGGTGGCCGGCTTCGAGCCGCTCGACATCCTCCAGTCGATCTACATGCTGATGGTGCAGCTTTCCGAGCACCGCTCCGAGGTGGAGAACCAGTACTCGCGGGTGGTGCCCTGGGACGGCAACCCGGTCGCGCTCAAGGTCATCGGCGAGACCATGCAGCTGCGCCCCTACTTCGAGTGGCGCGGGCTCGGCTTCATCTCCCACTCGGCCCTCAGCGTGCGCGAACAGTACGCCAAGTTCGACGCCGAGCTGCTGTTCGACGTGCCCGGCGTCCGGGTCGCCGACCCCAAGGCCTGCCAGTGCGGCGAGGTGCTCAAGGGTGTGCTCAAACCGTGGGAGTGCAAGGTGTTCGGCACCGCCTGCACCCCGGAGACGCCCATCGGCACCTGCATGGTCTCGCCCGAGGGAGCCTGCGCCGCCTACTACAACTTCGGCCGGATGAACCGTAACCGGGTGGCCGAAGTCACGATCGGAAGCCGGCCGTGACGTCCAACTGGATCGAGAACGCGCTGGCCGAGCACGAGCAGCACGAGGCCCGCGCCAGCCAGGACACCAGCCAGGACACCAGCCAGGACACCGGCCGCGACGGTCCCGTCAGCGACCGTGAGCAGCAGGTCCTGGACCGCATCGACCGGGCCCGCCGCCGCCGGCCCAAGGTCCGCGAGGAGCGGATCACGATGGCCCACGGCGCCGGCGGCAAGGCCACCCACACGCTGATCGAGGCGGTGTTCCTGGACAGCTTCCGCAACCCGCTGCTGGAGCCGCTCGAGGACGCGGCCACGCTGAAGGCCGGCCCCGCCCGTGTCGCCCTCACCACCGACTCCTACGTGGTCTCGCCGCTGTTCTTCCCGGGCGGCGACATCGGCGAGCTGGCGGTCAACGGCACCGTCAACGACCTGGCCGTGAGCGGCGCCACCCCGCAGTACCTGTCGGCCGGGTTCATCCTCGAAGAGGGCTTCGGTGTCGAAGACCTGATCAGGATCGCCGGGTCCATGCGCGACGCGGCCGCCGCGGCCGGGGTGCAGATCGTCACCGGCGACACCAAGGTCGTCCAGCGCGGCAAGGCCGACGGCTGCTACATCAACACCGCCGGGGTGGGCGTGTTCGAGCGCGACCTGACCCTCGGCGTCGCGCAGGCCCGCCCGGGCGACGCGATCATCGTGTCCGGCCCGGTCGGCGACCACGGCGTCACGATCATGCTGGCCCGCGGCGAGCTCGACATCGAGGCCGACCTGCAGTCCGACACCGCCCCGCTCAACGGGCTGGTGGCCGGGCTGCTGGACCAGGTCCCGGGGGTCCGGGCGCTGCGCGACGCGACCCGCGGCGGGGTGGCCACCATCCTCAACGAGATCGCGACCGCGGCCGACGTCGGCGTATCGGTCAACGAGGACGCGATCCCGGTCCGGGCCGAGGTCCGCGGCGCGGCCGAACTGCTCGGCATCGACCCGATGTACGTGGCCTGCGAGGGCCGCCTGGTGGCAGTAGTAGACGGCGCGGCCGCCGAGGAGGCGCTGGCGGCCATGCACGCTCACCCGCTGGGCGTCCAGGCCGCGGTCATCGGCCACGTCACCGCCGACAGCCCCGGCCTGGTCAGCCTCAAGACCGCGTTCGGCGGCACCCGCATCGTCGACCTGCTGGTCGGTGACCCGCTGCCGCGGATCTGCTGACCGTGCACGAGCTGGCCATCGCCGAAGGCCTGGTCGACGGCGTCACCGAGCGGCTTCCGGGCCGCAAGATCACGTCGGTCCGGGTCGAGATCGGGGCGCTGTCCGGCGTGGTGCCGGACGCGCTGCGGTTCTGCTTCGCCCTGGCCACCGAAGGCACCCCGCTGGACGGGGCCGACCTGGAGATCTCCGAGCCGGCCGCCAAGTGCGAGTGCGCGGACTGCGGCCTGGCGTTCGAGCCCGAGGACGGCCGGATCCTGCTCTGCCCCTGCGGCAGCGCCAACGTGGCCGTGGTCTCCGGCCAGCAGCTCCTGATCACGTCGGTAAAGGTGGCCTGACCATGTGCGCGACCTGCGGATGCTCCCCGCTCTCCGACCCCCACCAATCCCACGGGTCCCACGGCCAGCACGAGCCCCACGAGCACCCCCACGACCACCGGCCCGGCGAGGAGATCACCCTCGAGCAGAAGATCCTGGCCAAGAACGACGGCCTGGCCCAGCAGAACCGGGCTTGGCTGCGCGACCGCGGCATCCTCGCCGTCAACCTGATGAGCTCACCCGGCTCCGGCAAGACCACCCTGCTCGAACGGTCCGGCCGCGACCTGGCGGGCCGCCTCCCGTTGTCGGTCATCGAAGGCGACCAGGAGACCGCGCTCGACGCCGACCGCATCCGCGACGCCGGCTGCCAGGTGGTCCAGATCAACACCGGCGCCGGCTGCCACCTGGACGCCGCCATGGTCGGCGGCGCGCTCCGCGCCCTGTACCCGCCGCCCAACTCGGTTGTGATCATCGAAAACGTCGGCAACCTGGTCTGCCCGGCCCTGTTCGACCTGGGTGAGGCGGCCCGGGTGGTGCTCGCCTCGGTCACCGAGGGCACCGACAAGCCGCTCAAGTACCCGCAGATGTTCCGCAGCGCCGACCTGGTGGTGGTGACCAAGACCGACCTCGGCCCCTACGTCGACTTCGACATCAGCCGCTTCGGCGCCTACATCGGCCAGGTCAGCCCGCAGGCGATGATGATCCACCTGTCCGCTCTGGACGGCACCGGCCTGCCGCTCTGGTACGACTGGCTCTCCAGCCGCATCCCCACCGCCGCGACCGCCCCCATGCCCCGGGTCAGCACCCCCGACTGATCCGCGCGCCGCAGGCGTCCCGGGCGCCCGCCACCACGGCTTGCCCGAGGCTGATCCCGCCGTCGTTGCAGGGCACCTGGGCGTGCGTCAGCACCTGGAAACCGGCCGCCTCCAGCCGCCCGGCCACCTCGGTCAGCAGCAGCAGGTTCTGGAACACCCCGCCCGACAGGGCCACGGTCCCGAGCCCGGTCCGTTCCCGCGTTTCCCGGCAGCCGTCCTCGATGAGCCGGGCCACCCCGTGGTGGAAGCGGGCCGCGATGACCGGCCGGGCCACGCCGCCCGCCAGGTCCTCGGCGGCCGCCCGCACCAGGTCGGCCCCGGCCACCTGGAACGGAGCACCATCGCTGAGCCCCGCGCGGTAGCCCACCCTTTCCGTTTCATCCGCCAGCTGCTCCAGCTCGACGGCGGCCTGCCCCTCGTAGTTGGTCGTGTCCCGGACCCCCAGCAGCGCCGCCACCGCGTCGAACAGGCGGCCCGCGCTCGAGGTCGGCGGCGCGTTGACACCCTTGCGGGCCATCGACAGCACCGGCGCCCACTGGCCCTGGTGCCGCCGGGCCACGTCGAGCCCGCCCACCGGGCCAGCGTCCGCCAGCCCGGCCGCGTCCAGGTAGGCGGCCGCCATCCGCCACGGCTGGCGGATCGCGGCGGCTCCGCCCGGCAGCGGCACCGGCGCCAGGTGCCCGGCCCGCTCGAAGCCGGTCAGCCCGGCGACCAGGAACTCGCCGCCCCAGATGGTCCCGTCCAGCCCGTAGCCGGTGCCGTCGAACGCGACCCCGATGACCGGCCCGGTCGCCCCGTTGTCGGCCAGGCAGGATGCGATGTGCGCGTGGTGGTGCTGCACTCCCACCAGGTCGACGCCGTCCAGGTCCAGGGCATATTTGGTGGACAGGTATTCCGGATGCAGGTCGTGCGCGACCACGGCCGGCCCGATCCCGAACAGCCGCCCGAGGTGCTCGATGCCTTCGGTGAACGAGCGCAGCGTCTCGGCTTCGGTCAGATCGCCGACGTGGTGCGACATGATCGCCTGGTCGTCTTTGGCCAGGCAGAACGTGTTCTTCAGCTCGGCCCCGACCGCCAGCACCGGCCGCCGGAACCGGAGCGGCACCCGCGCCGGCTGAGGCACGTAGCCCCGTGACCGCCGGAGGACCATTTCTCTGTTGAAAAAGGGTCGCGCGACCGAGTCGTCGGTACGGATGTGGATGGCCCGGTCGTGGGTGAGGAAAACGTCGGCGATCCCGCTGAGCCGCCGGTAGGCATCCTCGTCCCGGTAGGCGATCGGCTCGTCGGACACGTTCCCGCTGGTCAGCACCATGGGAACGCCCGCCGCGGCCAGGAGCAGGTGGTGCAGCGGGGTGTACGGCAGCATGATCCCGAGCTGCCGGTTACCGGGCGCCACCGCCTCGGCGACCGGGGCGTCCGGGCGCCGGGGGAGCAGCACGATCGGCCGCCCGGCGCTGGTCAGCAGCCGTTCGGCCGTCTCGTCCACCTCGACCAGCGCCCGGGCCGCCTCGAGGTCGGCCACCATCACCGCGAACGGCTTGTCCTCCCGGTGCTTGCGCTCTCTCAGGGCGGCGGCCGCCTTGTCGGAGGCCGCGTCAACGGCGAGGTGATAGCCACCAAGCCCCTTGACCGCCAGGATCTGGCCGTCTCTCAGCCGCGCGCCCGCCTCCGCCAGCACCCGCTGAGCCGACTCAGCCCCACGCACCTCACGCACCCCACCGACCCCGCTGGCCTCATCTGCCACACCAGCCCCGCCGGTCAACGGAGCCCCGTTCGCGTCCGTCAGGTCCAGCGTCGGCCCGCAGGCCGGACAGCAGGTCGGTTCCGCGTGAAACCGCCGGTTGGCCGGGTCCCGGTACTCGGCCGCGCAGGCCGCGCACATCGGGAAGCCCGCCATCGTGGTCCGCGACCGGTCGTAGGGCACGTCGCGCACGATCGTGAACCGGGGCCCGCAGTTGGTGCAGTTGATGAACGGGTAGTTGTGCCGCCGATCGGCCGGGTCGGCCAGCTCGCGCAGGCAGTCCGCGCAGGTCGCGGTGTCGGGCGAGACCAGCGCCCGGCGCGGAGCGTCGGGGCTCGTGGTCACCGAGGCCACGATCGTGAACGTGTCCGCGCCGTCCGGGGTCACCGCCCAGGACCGGACCTGGTCCACCCGGGCCAGCGGCGGGGCATCGCCTTCGAGCCGTTCGAGGAACTGGGCGACGGCAGCCGCAGTGCCTTCTATTTCGGCGAACACCCCGTCGGCGTCGTTGCCGACCAGGCCGCCGAGTCCGAGGCCGGTGGCCAGGCCGTACACGAACGGCCGGAAGCCCACGCCCTGGACGATCCCCTCCACCCGGACCGCTTTCCGGACCCGCTCCGTCACCATCCCAGTGTGGCCGGGTGCCTCGTCATCCGCCAGCGCTACGCACCGCCGGCGTCACCCTCGCCAAAGAGCCGCTGCAGCGCGGGCCCGTCGTCCTCGTCGGCCTGCACGAGCACCTCGTCGCCGGCGTGCAGTTCGGTGCGCGCGCGGGCCGGGACCAGCTGCCCGTCCCGGACGATGAAGATCACCCACACGTCGTCACCGCCCGGCAGGTCGGCCAGGGTGCGGCCGTCGGCCGCCGACGACCGGGCGATCACGAAGCGCTGGAGTCCCTCGGGTTCCTCCCGGAACCGGACCCCCAGGCTCCACGGCTCCGGCTCGATGACCTGCAACGGCACCCGCAACCGGTGGGCCAGCGACGGCACGAACCCGCCCTGGACCACCACC
>Ga0213875_10000390_pt1 | contig 39140 bp, 36 predicted proteins | sample BarmaccomBMRX_R8_FD_160105 | JGI IMG/M metagenome (GOLD analysis project Ga0213875, IMG submission 160105) | Root-associated microbial communities from Barbacenia macrantha in rupestrian grasslands, the National Park of Serra do Cipo, Brazil - RX_R8 | ecosystem: Host-associated > Plants > Roots...
TGGATCAGCTTTTCCGGAAAATGATAGGGACCGTAATTATTGGAGCAATTGGTCATCACCATCGGCAAGCCGAAGGTCTCGTGCCAGGCGCGCACCAGATGATCCGACGCCGCCTTCGAGGCGGCATAAGGCGAATTGGGCTCATACCGGCTCGTCTCGCTGAACCTGCCCTCGGCGCCGAGCGAGCCGAACACCTCGTCGGTCGAGACGTGATGAAAACGGAAACGCTTGGCCGCCGCCGCGGGCAGTCCCCGCCAATAGGCGAGCGCGGCCTCGAGCAGCACATAGGTGCCCTCGATGTTCGTTTTGACGAATGCGCCGGGCCCGTCGATCGAGCGATCAACGTGCGATTCGGCCGCGAGATGCAGGATCGCCTCCGGCGCAAAGGCGCGCACCGCCGCCGCGATTGCCGCGGCGTCGAGGATATCGAGGCGACGAAACCCGTAGCGCGGATCAGTCCCGATCGCGTTCAGCGAGGCGGGGTTGGCGGCATAGGTCAGCTTGTCGATGTTCAGTACCGTCGCGCCCAATTCGCCAACAAACAGCCGGCACACCGCCGAGCCGATAAACCCGGCGCCGCCGGTTACCAGTACTCTCATCGCCGATCCTTGCTCCGTACCGAACCCGCAAAACCCGTCTCGTGCAGTTCCCGCGCCGCCGCGCGCTCCCTCGCTCCTGCCGTACAGATCGGCCGCAAGGCCGGCCTGAACGGGGCCGTCCCGACATACAGCCTAGCTCAACGATCCCGCGAAATCGTGGCGATAAAAGGTTAAAGGCGATACCGCGACGCGGGCACGAGACACGTTGGCCGCTGCGGCGTCTGTTCCGGCGCAAGACGACCGCTGCTCATTGTCCGCCGGCTCCGCCGCCGCCGGACCGCGGTTTACGACTCCGGTACCGGCACTCTGCCCGAACGCGGGGTAATCACCGGCCGAATGAACAATCGCCGCCGTGCGGACCGTGCCCGGGAGTCCTTCAGGATCGGTATCGCGCCCAGCACCGGCACCTCTAGGTCATCGAGATCGCGGCCCGTGCGGACACGCGGATCGAGTGCCTCGAAGAACAATGCCCAGCCGATTGCGACGATCACCGCCGTCGCGAAGCTCAGCCCCGCATACACGTACTTCAAGGGCTTGACCGGATATACCGCGGGGACCGCGCGCGATACGATGCGGATCTCGGCGATGTTGGCCGATTCCTTGACGCGGGCGTCCTCGTACTGTTTCAGAAAGAACTCATAGCTCTGCTCCGCAAGGCGCTCGGTCAAGGCAATCGCGTTCATCTGGCGTTCTTTCTCAGGATAGACCGCCAATTGCGCCCGCAAGGCTGCGATCTGTTCCTTGAGCTTCGCTATCTCTGCCTGTTGCGCGATGACATTCGGGCTCATTCTGAAATTGGTTCGCTGCAGCCCTGCCAGGGCGCCTTCGCCCTTGGCGAGCGTGTCCTCCAGGTCCGACAGGTTTTTCAGCTTTTCAGTGTATTCCGATTTGAGATCGAATGTTCCGCCGGAATTCTTGTAGGCCAGCGTCGCTGCCCGCGCCCGATCGAGCGCCTGCCGACTGTCGTCGAGCTGTGCCTGCATGAACTTGCGGGTACGCTCCGATTCGCTGCGATATGCCTCGGAACTCTGTTCGAGGAAGATCTCCGCAGCCGCGTTTGCCACGGCAGCCGCCCGTTGCGGGTCACGCGAGCGATAGCTGATGTCGAAGACGTAAGTATCTTTTCTTACCGAGACGGCAAGGTTTTTCTCGACGTCCTCGACCGCCATGTCGAACGGCGACGCGCTGATGTCCCGCCCATACTTGAAGTAGTTGATCATGGTTCGGAGCGTGGCGCCGACTCCGCTGCGCAGCTTGTCTCCCAAATACTGAAACAGACTACCATATTGCTGCGGCGGCTCGACATCCAGGTGCAAACTTTGCACGATCCGGATCGCCACTGCCTGGCTTTTGATGACTTCCATATAGGTCTTGCTTGGAGCGTCGATGGGTGCAGACAGGCTTACGGGAAAATCGGGAATTTCATTCTTGTCGCTGCCGCTCTGGTTGTACTTTATCTCCTGCACCGGCCGCACGAGCACCAAGGCAGTCGACTCGTACTGCTGCGGCAACACATAGGTCAGCCCGAGGCCGGCGCAGGTGGCCACGATCGGGAGCCAGATCAATACCCATTTATAGCCCACCAGGATCCGCCAGATGCGGTAGAATTCCATATCGCTACTCCGTGGCCTGCCGCAGTTGTATGATGGCCGCCCGCCGCTGGTTATCGACCCCGCCAGTAAGAACCGCCTCGATGGCTGCGCTGCTGCCGCGCTGAAATGGATATAGTGCCGCCGACCTCGAAAGCGCTGCCATTCGAAGCGTCAAAGTGCCGGCTTGCGTGGCTGCTCCTTCAGGATCGGCGCTTCGCCCGTCCTGGGCAAGGTTAAATTGCGAACAACGTCGTCAACTCGCGGTCGAGCCGGCCGCGTTAACCTAGAATGATTGCTCAACCGTTCTGTTCGTTCGGATGCTGGATGCATCCGGCTGCCGATATACCATAAATGAGACTGGACTTGCGGATCGGATTTGGTCCAAATTGTCGATAGCGGTTTCGGATGCGACGGCGCGGAGCAAAGCTCGCGCCGAGCCCCGGCCGATCCGATCGGTGATGTTGCCAACCGGGTTCGATCTGATCGAAGCCCGATCGCGCCCGCAGTGTCGCAGCACGATCGGGGCCGGGTAGACTTAAACTCACGGTATATGATGAACAGCAAGCCGGCCGACCATAATGGGGAAGAGCCCCATATCGTTCTTTCGGTCATCATTGCCACTTTCAATGCGCGAGACGTGCTCGCCGATTGCCTCAGCTCGATCGCGCAGAACCCGCCCAGCCAGTCCTATGAGGTGATCGTCGTCGACGACGCTTCCGCCGATGATACGAGCGCGATGGTTCGCACCCGTTTTCCCGAGGTGCGGCTGCTGCGGAACGAGGTCAATCGGAGCTATGCGTTCTCGAACAACCGCGCCCTCGAATGCGCCAGAGGCGACTATCTCCTGCTCCTAAACAATGACACGATCGTGCTGCCGGAGGCGCTCGACCGCATGCTTGCATTTCTGCGCCAGAACCCGGAGGCAGGCGGCGTCGGCTGCAAGCTGCTGAACGAGGATGGATCGATTCAATGGTCGGTCAAATCGTTGCCAAATCCGGGCTCGGCGGTATTCGGGGCGCGCTCGATCATTACGCGATTATTTCCGAATAATCCGTTTTCGCGGCATCACCTGCTGCATCTGAACCGCGATATGACCAAGCCGTTCGCGGCGGGCCTGGTATCGGGCGCCGCCTTCATGATCCCGCGTCATGTTCTCGAAGCTGTCGGCAGTCTCGACGGACAATTTTTTTATCACATCGACGCGGATTACTGTAAACGGATGGCGGACCGCGGCTACCAGTCGTATTATCTGCCGACCGCAACGATCATCCATCTTGAGCACCGCGGCGGAACTATGGTCAGCCTGCGTCGCCGCTTTCGCTCGATGTACTACTTCCATCTACATAGCTACTACTACTATCGCAAGCATCTGCAGCGCTCGGCGTGGACACCGATGCAGGCCGTTGTCGTCCTCGGGTTGTTCGGCCGCTTTCTGCTGTCGGCCTCAGCCCAGATCTGCACCGAGCTGGTTATCGCGGCGCGGCAACCTGCCCGGCAAATGGCCGGCGCGTTCGGCCGAAAGGGAGGGTGACACCGGCGAGCCGGCCACACGGTCGCTCGCCGAGGCTCATTCATCCCTTGCAGGAACTACGGCTTTGGCCGGCTAAAAGCGTGATCTTCTGTGCTCGAAACACTTCGTCGCCCCCGCGAAAGCGGGGGCCCAGAGCCCAATGCAGCCTAACGCTTGCGCCTGGATTCCCGCTTGCGCGGGAATGACGGGTCAACTTGAACCGGTCATGCTTTTTAAAACCGCCGCAGCGTCGTCCAGCTGCCGATGTTGGTCCAATCGCCGTCCGGGGCCACCAGGATCGGGCGCTCAAGCAGGAAACGCATTGCCGCGAGTCGTTGCTCGGCAGCCGCCGCAATCTGGCCGAGCTTTTCCTCGCTGCCCGACCAGGCGGTGCGCCGCGCGCTGGCGTCTATCGTGTAGAGCAGGCTGATGTGTGGCGCGACCAGCGCGTTTGCGGTGGTGATGTCGCGCAATCCTTCACGGAAAATCTGCAACTCGCGGCTGTTCTCGATGTCGATGATGACGGCACGGAACGGCACGGTGGTCGAGTATGAAACCCCCACCTTGCCCACCTTAAGCGGCAGTACGCGGGAATCGGCGATGTAGGCGGCGGCGGCATCGCCGGCTTCCGGCCGCAGGTTCGCAATCGTGCAGACCGTCAGGTGCGGCTGGAACGGCATCGTCCCATGTTCGGCCGCCAATTCGGTGATCAGATCGCGCAGCAGCTCATGCTCGTCACCGCCGAGCTGCAGCCATATCGAAGCCACCATTTGCGACGCTCCTCAGCTTCCCGGCCTATGCACCGGCTTTTATTTCCGACCAACCGAATGGCGGTACATTTTGTTGTAGCAGGTTCAAAATCCGCAGCTAATCTTCTCCGGCGCCGAGATATGCTGTAGGCACGCCGGCCTCGGCCAGATGCTGGATTGCGGCAGCAACGGTCAGCGGCCAGCGATCCGGAAACGCCGCCAGATACGCGGATTTGCGCTGAACCAGCAGCACAACGCCGGCGGGCGGCACCGGTGCGGGCGGCCTGCCTGCCCCCGGGCCGGTTCCGACCAGCGCGGCGGCATCCGTTCCAGGCTCGGCGTGCAACCGGGCGAGCAGCCTGGCGATGGCTTCGGCTTCGGGCTCATATTGCGGCGCCATCAGCGCGACGTATCGCCCCGTCGCCTGCTCTACCGTCCACCGTGCCGCCGTCGCGGCGTCGATCGAGGCATCCGTCGTCACGATCCGCACCCTCGGCCGTGATCTGCGGCAGCGCGCCAGCGCGCGCTCGATTTCGGGGGGCGCCGGAGAGCGCTCGCAGACGCAGACCTCCCACTCCGCGCCGCCTCGTCCGGCAAGAATTTCGGCAATGCCATCCAGTGTGGCAGCCCCCTGCTCGGCGGTGCTGACAAGCATGCTGAGCTGGCGATGCCCGGCCTCGTAAATCGGCGCATCGGGTAATGCCAAAGCAGGGTACAGCCTGCCCCGCAAACCCGAATAGGCCACCCGGATAGCGACCCCGATGCCGAAGTCGCGGGAGACCGTTGCGAAGCGGCGCAGTGGGGAGCGGGGATTCAACCGTGGCGTTCCAACCCGCGGGTCTGCTTTACGCAATGCCTTCCCGCCGCCGACTCCCGCCCAGTTCCAGCGGCTCGCGGCGGCATCTAGCGTCGAACGGCGGCAATGTCAGATCCCAACACTAAAAGCATGATCGGTTCAAGTTGACCCGTCATTCCCGCGCAAGCGGGAATCCAGGAGCAGCGCAGGTTGCATCAGCCTCTGGGCCCCCGCTTCCCGCGGGGGCGACGAGGTGTTTCTCGCAGAGAAGATCACGCTTGAGCCCCCGCGATCACGGCGAGGCGATCGGCGATGCGACGCCCAATCGCTGCTGCCGAGTAGTTCTCAACGATATGCGCGCGGGCCCGCCGGGCCCTTGCCGCCGCCTCTCGCCGATCGCCGGCGACGCCCCAGAGCAGTTCCCGCAGGTGGTCGAGTGACGGATCCGCCCATATTGCCCCGCTGGCGTACGGACCGTAGTCCCGCTCGAGTTCGATCAGTTGGTAGCGCAGCGGGAAGCCGGTTTCCTCGGTCACAAAATCGACCGTGCCGCCGTAATCCGTCGCAATCACCGGCACGCCAAGCGCCATCGCCTCGGCCACCGTCATCCCGAAGCCCTCAGAGCGATGCGGCGAAACATAGCAATCGCAGGCGTGGACCAGCTCCGCGAGCTCGGCTGCATCCATCATTTCGCGCATCACCAGGCAGCGGGCATTGCGCTCGGCCAACGCATCCAGATATCCGGCGAATTCAGGGTCGCTGTCGGCATTCGATACCTTGAGCACAAGACGCACCCGATCGGGCTCCGGGAATGCGGCTTCGAAGGCGTCGACGAGACAGCGCGGGTTCTTTCGTTCGACGACGCTCGTTGCGTCGAACATATAAAGGAACACGAACTCGTTCTGGCCGATCTGCAGCCTCTCGCGGTATCCCGGCGGCGGCGACTCGATCGGCAGCACGACGTGTGGCATGACCATGACCGGCTTTTCGGTCAATGCAGCAACGGCCCGGCGGCAGAAGCTGGACGGTACCCAGATCTCGTCGAAGTGACGCAGCGCGCTGCAGAACTCGTCGCGAAACGCCGGCAGCTCCCAGACCCAAATGCCGATCTTATAGGCCGCGCGGGCAAAGCTCCGGGAGTGAAAATGCAGAAAGCGATCGACAGAATCGGCGTTGATGTGCGCGATTGCGATCGGGTAGCGGGGACGTTGTCGGCGTTCGGCGCTGCCGATCCCGTGCTGATGCACGAATATTTCGTGGATCGGGGTCAGCGCTATCGGAACCCCGGCGGCCCGCAGCGCGGCCAGGTATCCTCGAGCCGCCGATCCGAGCCCGCTGGCAACTCCGATCGGACCATAGAAATTGACGCCGGCAACAGCGCCGCCGGGACCGATGCCCGCGATGGCCATAGTCGCGCCTGCCAGCTCGCAGCAGTGCCGTTCAGAACTCGATGATCAGCGTCGACGGACTGGTCGGCACCACGAAACGCCAGCCCGGGCCGTCCTGAGCGAACGCCAGCGGTTCGCCGTTCGCAAGCACATCCCTGGGCGGCACCGGCGACCACAGCCGCACGGCGCCGTCGGCGGTCGCCGAACCGTGCACCGTAATGGTCGCTTTGTCGCGTTCCGGCGGCTGCGAAAACCGAATGTCGCCGGCCAGGTACAGGTCCGGTGCAAACCACGCGAACCGCTCTCCGGAATAATGAACCCCGCCGGGCGTGCTGCGCTCCGCAATCACATATTGCTGCTGCGGCTCCAGCCGATAGGCGTCGGTGAAGCCGAGCAATTCACCAGCCTTGAGGTTGAACGCCGGCGCGGGATGTTCGAGCGTAATCCGTGTCGGCTGCTCGACCCGGATCAGCGACGGCCCGGCCCCGTAGATCAACGAGTCCGCCGGCGCGACGGTGACGATCCGGTTGTCGCTGAAATATCTGCCGGCGTCGCCCAGCGTTTTCGCGAACTCGGACGCCCTGTCGGCATCGAAATCGCCTATATCGAGTCCGAAATTGCGCGGCGCCGGGTTCGCCCAGGCAATCGAGCTGCGGTCGAGCAGCGGGTTCGCTCCCTTCGACCCCCACACCAGGTTGGTCTGAAAATAGGGCCGTTCATCCTTGAGCCAGCGCGCGGACATCGATGGCCCGTACTCCGCCTCCATTATGTCGGGATTGGCCCATCCGACATTGACCGCTTCGCGAGATGCGTAGTCGGCAATGTCGTATTGATCGACATACCGCAATCCGCTCAGCAGCCCGACTCTGGCCGACGGATTGACATCGTGTACCGCCTGCTTCACTTCGAGCATCACCTTGGCACGGCCGTAGGCCAGCGACATGCACGGCTCCGGTCCCGGCCGGCAGCCCGTGCTGCGGCCGCCGACGCGGTTGGCGCTGTCGGCCCAGAAGTAGCCTCCATCGTAGAAAACGCCGTCCCAGCCGTCGGCGACCGCCTTGCGGGCGATTTCGACGAAATAGGTGCGCACCTCGGGCTGGCGAACGTCAAGCAGTTGCCAGGCCCCGTTCGGATGCGGCGCGGTATAGGGTGGCGTGGTCGGATTGTCTCCGGTCTCGTGCAGCACCCATTCGGGCTTCACCCCGCGGGGCAAAGTTCCGCGATTGTCGAGGATCCGGACCGCCGCCCAGTACTGGTACAGGTACACTCGCAGACCGGCTTGCTTGAAGATGTCGGCGACCCACTTGTCCGGCGCCATCGTCCTCAGAATTACCGCATCATAGGCGCCCGCCAGGTTGCGAGCGATCATCCGGTAGGTGTCCGGCGGCAGATTGTAGTCCTCCGCCGCCCAGGACTTGAACGGAACGTCTGCCATCCGCTCCGTCATCGGCGCCGGGGCGCCCCATTTTTCGTGGTCGATGGTGTCGAGCCGGGGCGACACCAACACCGACAATTCGCGCTTGTCCCCCGGCCGCAGCGGCCAGTGAATCTCGGCGCCGTCGCCGTAGATCGATGGTGCCGGACGCGTCAGCATCAGTATCGCTTCGGCGCCCTCCGAGTCGGTACGCAGCTTGAGCAGCGACAATTCCCCGGAGCTTTGAACAAAATACAGTTCACCCGCGCGCACCCCCGGCATGGCGAGATCGATGCGCGAGGTGTCAGCGGCCAGGCGGCCGGTGGCGCCGGTCTGCTCCGCGACCGCCTCGTGACTGCCGGCCTTCCAGTTGTAGGGATAGAAGCGCTCCGTTTCGGACGCCGCGCCGGCGGCGTAACGGGTGGTGCCCCCGTCCAGGGCATAGACGCTGCCGGCGCGCACGCGTAATCCGATGACGAATGTCCCATCGGCGCGGGCGGTGACCTCGAGCCTCAGGCCCTGCGGCGTCTTCTGCAGCTTGCCCGAGGCTATGACCGCGCGGTCTGTCGACGCCCAGGCGAGATCGACCCCCTCAGCGCTGCAATGCGTCGCGCTGAGCGAAAGAGCGGGGTGATCGGCCGCTTCGAGCATCGCGGCGACGGTGACGCCTGCGGCGACGGGCAGGGCGCCCCCGGCGCAACCGGCGGCGCGGGTATCGGACACCCCCAGCAGGCACGCGCTCAACCAGGCGAGCATGGCGGTGACGATCCGTCGTGACGTCCTGGTGCGATCAGCGCCGCGGTGGTCGGTGCGGATGCCGATCTGCAGCACGATGCGGCCCCAAAGCCATGCGGGCGTCCCTTGAAGAGCCAGCTCATTTGCTCCATTTCAGCCCGTCACTCTATTGCGCCGGGGCGGCGTCGTCACGCCGCCGGAAGCGCGGCCGCTTCCGTTGCCGTCTCGGACGGCACGGGCCGCGTCGAACCGGGTCGGGCAGCGCCTCAGGGGAACCTCCCTTCGTCATCGCCGTTCCGTAGCTATCGCAACTTCTCGTCGGAGAGACAGATGCCAAGCGATCTCAGGGCCGGTACCACCGGCAACGTCGCGACCGATGAAACCGATCGCCTGATCGCCTCGGACAAGGTCGAGGGCACTGCGGTGTACAACCGCCAAGGCGACCGCCTCGGCACCGTGCACAACTTCATGGTCGACAAATACAGCGGCCAGGTCGCCTATGCCGTGATGTCGTTCGGCGGCTTTCTCGGGATCGGAGAAAGCTATCACCCGCTTCCCTGGAAGGTGCTGACCTACGACACGCGGCAGGGCGGTTATGTCGTGGATATCGACCGCGGCCGTCTCGAAAGTGCGCCGACCTACACGTCGAGCACCATGCCGAACTGGTCCGATCGCACGTACAGCCGCCGTATCGACGATTACTACGGGGTGGCGCCTTACGCCGGCTTCTGACCAAGGATCCGGTCGCGAGCTGGAGATGGCCGGGGTTGACCCGGCCATCTGCACGTCGGAACCAAGCCTGCTTCCATTTACGCGGGTGCGCCAATGCGACCGAGGTTCCCGTTGCGCCGCAGTGGTGCGGTTCAACGGTCGCGGAAATGGCGCAGGATCTCGTCCTCCCAGAGATCGAGCTGGGCAAGATCGTAGTCGAGCGGCGACAGCACCAGATACTCCAAGCCGGCATCGGCGAGTTCGGCGATGCGGGCGCGGATCTGTGCCGGCGTCCCCAGCAGATAACAGGTCCGCAGGTGCTCGAACGGGCGGTGCGTGCCCATGATGCGCTCGATCAGCGGCCGTTGCTCGCGCAATGCCGCCGCCTCGTCGTCGGTCGGGACGACATGCGTCAGGTTCAGATGGGCGAAGGTCACCGCGGCGCGCGGCCGACCGGTCTCGTCGAGCCGGCGCTGGATCAGCTGCCAATCGGCGATCACGCTGTCGTTGGAACCGGCGGCGCGGGCGAGCCAGCCATCGGCCCGCCGGCAGATGCGGTCGAGGACGGTCGCGGCCATCGTTTCCGGATCGGGGGACAATTCGGTCTTGATCTTCGATCCGCCCGCGACCCACAGGCGCGGCCGAGTCGGCAATGGCGGGTCGATCACGACATCATCGAAACTGTAGTAGCGGCCATGATGGGTTACCGGCTCGCCGCGCCACAGCTTGTCGAAGATGTCGAGCATCTCATCGGTGCGGCCGCCGCGCTGCCGCAGCGGCACCCCGGCGACCGCGAATTCATGCGCGTCCCAGCCAACGCCGATCCCCAGCTCGAACCGGCCGCCGGACAGAAACTGGAGGCTGGCGATCTCCTTGGCGACGAACACCGGATTGCGGATCGCGGGGATCAGGATGCCGGTCGCCAAGGCGATACGGCGGGTGCAGCCGGCGGCGAAGGCCAAGGTTTCGAGCGGCGACAGCCAGGCCGTGCCGTAGAGGCCGCGGGCGGTCAACAGGTGCTCGGCGACCCACAGCGACTCGAACCCCATCGCCTCGGCGCGCACCGCGAACTCGCGCAGCGGGGCGCAGGTCGCATAATCCAGGGTCGAAAACGAGAAGCTCGGCAGCATCAGGCCAAAGCGCATCGGTGCGTCCTTTCCGGTGTTTCTCGGCGGGATTAGACTCGCGCGTGCGGCAACCAACCAGAGGACAGGCCATGGCGAGCTTCGATTACGACCACGTGCATCTGCGCAGCCCGGACCCGGAGGAAACCGCCCGCTATTATCAGCGGATGTTCGGCGCCGAAATCATCAAATCGGTACAATCCGACGGCCGCGAGCGGGTCGACATGAAGCTCGGCGGGGTCATGATGTTCATCGCCCAGGTGCCGCCCGATGCCGAATTGGCGGAAAAGGCGGACGGCAGTTTCGTCGGGCTCGATCACCTCGGACTGTGCGTCGCCGATCTCGACGCGGCGGCGGCCGAGTTGAAGGCCAAGGGCGCCGAGTTCACCGTCGAGCCGCGCACGATCCGGCCCGGCGTGCATATTGCCTTTGTCCGCGGGCCGCAAAATGTGCTGATCGAGATCCTGCAGCGCGACCCGGCCTGAGTTTCGGATTTAGAGCAGGTGCCGAAGAAGCTGAATTGCGCTTCATTTCGTCATGGCCGGGCTGGTCCCGGCCATCCACGTGGATCCCCGGGACAAGCCCGGGGAAGACGGGAACGTGATGCAATCTGAACGCTGGCTTCCGTCCTCGCCGTGAAGCGGTCGCGACCGGTAATCGGTCAGCATCTCATTCAGTTGCGGCCTGCGGCGAAATCATCGCGCAGGCGGTTTCTGAGGCCGGCGATGCCGGCCGCGATATAGCCGCCGTCGATCGCGATCTCGGCACCGGTGATGAAGCTCGCCTCGTCGGAGGCGAGAAACAGCACCAAGGCGGCGCACTCCTGCGGGGTGCCCTGGCGGTGCAGCGGGATGGCGATGCGCGCCGCCTGCGCAAAGGCTTCGCCGGCGTTCTGGAAGAAGCCGGTATCGGCGATTTGCCCGGGATGGATCGAGTTGACCCGGATGTTCCACGGCGAGAACTGCAGCACCGCGGTCTTGGTCAGTCCGCGCAGGCCCCATTTGGTTGCGGTGTAGGCGGCGTCGTCATGCGCGGTCAGCCCGGCGGTCGATGAGATGTTGACGATCGCGCCGGTGCTGCCGGCTTTCGCGCCTTCTCTCGCCACCGTGTCGCGGATCACCGGCGCGCAGTGCTTCATGCCAAGCAGCGGCCCGGTCAGGTTGACCGCGACGGTGCGGTTCCACGCTTCCACCGTGGTATTGACAATTTCCTGACGCGCGATCGTGCCGGCGTTGTTGACGAGAATGTGGAGCCCGCCGAAGGCCGCGAGGGTCGCGGCAACCACTTGGCGCCAGCCTTCCTCGTCGGCGACGTCCTGACGGATGAAGCGGGCGCGGCCTCCGCTCGCGGCGATGCGCTGCGCCAGCGCCTCCCCGGCCTCGGCATCGATATCGGTCAGCATCACCGCGGCGCCTTCGCGAGCGAACAGCTCGGCGTCGGCGTTGCCCTGCCCGCCAGCCGCGCCGGTGATCAGCGCGACCTTGCCCGCCAGCCTCGGCATCGCGCTAACCCCGGTGCCGCGCGAGGAAGGCGAGGGTCGCCTCCGCCGCCTGTTCGGCGTGGGTCGTCGCGACATGGTAGGAATCGCCGGGCAATACCAGCAGCTCCGAGTTGGGGATCTGCGATTGCCAGGCGCGGGTCTCCTCGACCGTCGCGAGGCCGCTTTTCTCGGTGGTGATGACCAGGGTCGGGCAGGCGATCTTCGGCACATCGGCGCGGATGTCGGCGCAGGCGATCGTCGGCATGAACCCGATCTGCGTCGAAGCGGCGGTGCGGCCCATATAGCGGCTCCACCATTCGTGGCCTTCCGGCGGGAAGCTGGTGCCGAGCCGGTTGCCCATGTTGCTGCGGGCCCAGTGTTCGACGCCGTGGGTCTCGAACTGTTCGACCAGCCGCGGCGCGCCTTCCGCGGCGCCGGCGCGCAATGGCGGCGGTGTGCCGACCACGGTCAACGTGACGACGCGCTCGGGCCGGCGCGCGGCGAAAGCCCGCGCGATCGTGCCGCCGATCTTGGCCCCGACGACGTGGAAGCGTTCGCTGCCGAGGTGGTCCATCAGCCGGCAGAATCGTCGATCAGCGCATCGAGGGTCCACGGATACTCGCGCGGCATCGCCGTCGACTCGCCGAAGCCGCGCATATCGGGCCGCACCACACGGTAATGCCGCCCCAGGATCGGGACCCAGCGGTACCACGCGGCGCCGCTCTCGGCATTGCCGTGCAGCAGCAGCACGGTTTGCGGCGAACTCCAGGGATCGGTGAAGTCGTCGACCCGGTAGCGCATTTCGAGATCGGGGGTGGGCTTGAATACCGGCATGATGGTTCCTCCCGGGGCGACGTTGACATCAAAGCATCAGCAGGCCTACGCTTTGATGCATGCGGACGACTTTGACCCTCGATGATGACGTTGCGGCCGAACTGGAGCGCTTGCGCCGCGACCGGGGGACCGATTTCAAGACCTTGGTCAACGACCTTTTGCGGGGCGGTCTGCGCGAATTGGCAAATCCGGCGAAGCGGCGCAAGCCGTTTCGGACACGTTCCGTCGATCTCGGGCCTCCGCGCATTCGCAATCTCGACAACACCGCTGAGGTGCTCGCCGCGATCGAGGGCGAGTGGTACCGTTGATTTTGGTCGATACCAATCTGCTGGTCTACGCTCATTCGCCTCGTTTAAATCAGCACCGACCGGCTCGGGATTGGCTGCGACGGCGATTTTGCGCGCTTTCCTCATCTGCGCTGGTTCGATCCGCTCGCGTAACGAGATGTACGCTGTGCAGCTGCGCCCGGAGGTCAGGCCGGAGCGATAAGGGGGGCGGGGAGGCCGCGGACGCGGCCCGGCACGGTCAGAGCGAGCACTGAGGATACCAGCGCGCAGCCGGCCAGGATGTAGATGCCGGCGGCGAAGCCGCCGGTGGTCTGCTTGGTCCAGCCGAGCAGCATCGGCCCGAAAAACCCGCCGAGATTGCCGATCGAGTTGATGATCGCGATGCCGCCGGCGGCGGCGGTGCCGCTGAGGAAGTCCGACGGCAATGGCCAGAACACCGGCTTCATGCCGTAGAAGCCGATTGCCGCCAGCGACATCGCCGCCAGCGCCCACCAGCTGCCGAGCAGATAGCCGACTCCGACCATGCCGACAAAGGCGCAGCCGCACGAGATCACCAGATTCCAGCGGCGCTCGTTCATGCGGTCGCTGACATAGCCCCAGGCCACCATCGCGATCGAGCCGAAGATATAGGGGATGGACACCAGGACCCCGGTCATCATGTTCGAGACGCCGAGCTGCTTGATGATCTGCGGCAGGAACGCGACCATGCCGACGCTGGCGATGCCGATGCCGAGAAAGATGATCGACAGGCACAGCACCCGCGGGTTGATCAATGCCTGCCACAGCGAATAGACGCGCACCGCCTCGATCGAGCGGCGCTCGGCGTCGAGTTCACCCTGCAGCCAGATACGCTGCTCAGGGCTCAGCCAACGGGCCTGCGCCGGGCGGTCGGTCAGCAGCAACGGCACCAGCGCGCCGAAGATCAGCGCCGGGATCGCCTCGCTGATGAACAGCCAGCGCCAGCCAGCCAGCCCGAACAGGCCGTTGAGTTCGAGCAGCGCGGTCGAGATCGGGGCGCCGATCGCGACCGACAATGGCAAGGTGATCAGGTAGCAGGCGACGATGCGGCCGCGGTAGCGCGCGGGGAACCAGTAGGTGAAATAGAGGAAGATCCCCGGCGCGAAGCCGGCCTCGGCCACTCCGAACAGAAACCGCACGATCAAAAAGCTGGTAGGACCGCCGATGAACGCCATCGCGCCCGACAACAGGCTCCAGGTCACCATGATGCGGCAGATCCACAGCCGCGCCCCGACCCGTTCGAGCATGACGTTGCTCGGCACCTCGAACAGGCAATAACCCCAGAAGAAGATGCCGGCGCCCCAGCCGTAGACGGTCGCGCTGAAGCCGAGGTCCTTGTTCATCGTCAATGCCGCGAAGCCGACATTGATGCGGTCGATGTAGCAGATCAGGTACAGCAGCGAGGTGATCGGTACGACGCGCAGGAACACCTTGCGGATCGTCGCGCGCTCGACATCTGTCGGCATGGCGGTTCCTCCCCTGTTACCTGATCCGGAACGCGACCATTCCGAGCACTCGGGCGCGTTTTTGTCGGTGTCGGCCCCCACCCCGGCCCTCCCCCGTGAAGACGGGGGAGGGAGGGACCCGTCGCGCCAGCAACGGGAGGGTAGGGGCCGACACCGACCCCAAAGCGGCACTCCAGCACACCTGCCGCGCGGTCAAGGCGCGGCCACCTTCCCGACGCCTTCGATGACGGTGTCCCAATCATCGACTTCGCGGTCCTGCGGGTGGACCATGACGTGCTGCACGCCGGCTTCGGCGTAGGCGGCGACGCGTTCGCGCATCATGCCGACATCCTTGCCGTCCCAGTGCGAGCGGATCGAGATCGTGAATTCCGGCTCGGGGCGGTCGCGGCGCAGCCTTGTGATGACCGGCGCCGCCTCTTCCGGGGTCAGCTGGCTGCCGTGCCAGCCGTCGCCGACCTTGACGGTGCGGCGGTGCGCCGCCTCCGAGCGGCTGCCGTGCCACATCGGGATCGGGCTGATCGGCTGCGGCAGCATCGTCATGTCGCGGATTTCGGAAGGGATGTGTTTGGCTTCGAACGTAACCGGGTCCTGCGACCATACCGCCCGCATCATCGCGATGCCTTCATCCATGCGGCGGCCGCGCTCGTGGAACGGCGCGCCGAGCGCGGCGAATTCGGGCTCCAGCCAGCCGACCCCGACCCCGAGGATCAGCCTGCCGCCGGAGAGGTTGTGCAGGGTCGAGAATTCTTTTGCGAGCGGCAGCGGGTGGCGCATCGGCAGGACGATGACGCTGGTGCCGAGCCGCACCCGCTCGGTCACCGCCGCGACCCAGGTCAGGGTCAGGATCGGGTCGTAGAACAGCGGCGAACGCGGGAACTGCGCCCGCGGCACGATGATGTGCTCGCTGACCCAGACATCGCTCAAGCCCAGCGCCTCGGCGCGCTGGGCATGGCGTCGGATCAGCTCGGGGCTCGCCTGGCTGCCGGCATGCGGCAGGTGAATTCCGAGTTGCATGCCCGCGCCCTCCCGTGCTCGTCTTCTTTCAGCATGCAACGGCGGCAACGGCCGGGGAAGGGGGAAGGAAATGCGCTTTGCCGACAAGGTCGCGGTCATCACCGCCGTCGCCAACGGCATCGGCCGCGCCAGCGCCGAGATCATGGCGCGCGAGGGCGCGACCGTGATCGGCATCGACAATCGGCAAGGTCCGCTCGACGAGGCGATGGGGGCGCTCCGCGCCGGAGGCGGCAAGGCGCAGGGGCGGGTGTGCGACGCGCTCGATCCGGCGCAGGTCGAGAACGCCGTCGCCGGCATCGAACGCGAGTTCGGCCGTATCGACATCCTGGTCAACGCGGTCGGTGGCAGCACCGTGATCGCCAACCCCGGCGCCCCCGTCGACGAACTGCCCTTCGCCGATTGGCAGAAGCTGATTGCCTTCAACCTCGAAGGCACGTTTCTGTTCACCCACCATGTCGTGCCGGTCATGAAGCGGCGCCATCAGGGCAAGATCGTCAACCTCGCCTCGATCGCCGGTCGCGGGCTCAGCGCGACCAGCAGCAGCGCCTATGCCGCCGCCAAGGGCGGCATCATCGCTTTCACCCGCAAGCTGGCTTTCGAGCTCGGCCCCTACGGCATCACGATCAACGCGATCGCGCCGAGCCTGACCCTGACCGAGCGCATCCGGCCGCATTGGGACAAACGCTCGGCCGAGGCGCAGGCGGCCGAGATCGCGCGCACGCCATTGCGCCGCGTCGCCGAGGCCGCGGATCAGGCGAAGGTGATCTGCTTTCTGGCCTCAAACGACGCCGATTTCGTGACCGGCGTCACGATCGACGTAACCGGAGGGAATTGAGCGATGGCCAATTTCGTGCTGATCCACGGCTCGTACCAGGGCGGCTGGATCTGGAAGAAGGTGGCGGAGCGGCTGCGGGCAGCGGGTCATGCGGTCTATGCGCCGACGCTCGACGGCTGCGCCGAACGCCGGCACCAGGTGCGCGCCGGCATTACCACCGAAACCCAGGCGGCCGAGATCGCCGACCTGCTGTTCTACGAGGATTTGAACGACATCGTGCTGGTCGGCACCAGTTCGGGGGGCATGGTCGCCTGCAAAGTCGCCGAAAGCGCGCGCGGGCGCATCGCCAAGCTGGTCTTTGTCGATGCGCTGGCCTTGCTCAACGGCGAGAAGATCCGCGACATCGTCACCCGTTCCACGGCGGTGCCGCAGGGTCTCGTCACCGGCCCGAGCCGGGAGGACGCCGAGAACCGGCTGTTCGCCGACCTCGACCCGCAGACCCGCGCCTGGGCTCTCGATCGCTACACGATGAACCCGATCGGGATCTACGAGAACCCGGTACGGCTCGACTCGTTCTGGTCGCAGCCGTGGCAAGCGACCGTGATCTGGTGCCGCCGCGCCCAGAACCCGGGCGAAGCGCACCAGCGCCGCACCGCCGAACGCCTGCATGCGCAATGGCACGAGCTCGACACCGGCCACTACCCGATGCTGAGCATGCCCGAGGAACTGACCCGGCTGCTGCTGGCGGCCTGAGCGCCAACCGGCGCGCCGGTGCGGCCGCCCGCCGGCCGCCGCCTGTGCGAGCCCAGGCCCGGGTTTCACTCGTCTCGATCCACTCACAACCGTCACCCCCGCGAAAGCGGGGGTCCAGCAGCCCTGGGTTCCCGCTCTCGCGGGGATGAAGATTGGGGTGGAATGCCAGATCGGCGAAACCTGCGCTGGGTCCTGTTGACTCCAGCCGTCATTGCGAGGAGCGCGTCAGCGCGACGCGGCAATCCCGATCCGGCGGCGCGCGGCCGACGAGATTGCTTCGCTTCGCTCGCAATGACACAGAACACGAGATTGCTTCGCTTCGCTCGCAATGACGCAGGAGACGAAATTGCTTCGCGGAGCCTGTCCTCGGGCCGGCATTCGGCCGGACCCGTGGGCCGGCCCGCAATGACAACAAAATTGGGCTTAGGAAAACGTCAGTGCTTGGCGATCAGCGCTTGGCGAAGGTGTCGATGACGTTGAGCGCGGCCGGGCCGAGCAGCACGATGAACAGCGTCGGCAGGATGAATATGATCATCGGCACGGTCAGCAAGGCCGGCAGTCGCGCCGCCTTTTCCTCGGCGCGGATCATCCGCGCCTCGCGGAATTCCGCCGCCAGCACGCGCAGCGAGTGGGCCAGCGGGGTGCCGAATTTCGCGGTTTGCAGCAATGTGTTGACGACGCCGCGGATGCCGCTGAGGTTGGTGCGCGCGTTCAGGTTGTCGAAGGCCAGGCGCCGCTCCGGCAGGAAGGTCAGCTCGGCAGCGGTGATGCCGAGTTCCTCGGCCAGATCGGGCCAGGTGTTTTCGAGCTCGCGCGAGACCCGCAGCAGGGTTGCGTCGAGGCTCAGCCCCGCTTCGGCGCAGATCACCATCAGATCCAATGCGTCCGGAAGCGCCGTCTGCAGCCGCTGCGAGCGCCGGGTCGCGACATTCTTGATGTAGATCCCGGGGGTAAAGAAACCCAGCATCACCGCGGCGAGCAGCACGACAAAGCGAAAGCCGGACGGCACCGGGATCAGGTGCAGCCCATAGGAATCGCCCAGCGCCGCAAAACCGAACAGGAACGGCAGGCTGATCCTCGAGAACAGGTAGCGGATCATGGCATCGCGCGACCGCATGCCGGCGCGGGCAAGCAGCTGTCGCGCGTCCGAGGCATGCTTGGAGCGCAGCAGGTTGAGCCGCTTCACCGCCTCGTGCATCAGCCCGGCCGGGCTCAGGCTCTGGCGCGGCCGGTTCGCCGCGATTGCCTGACGCCGCAGCAACTCCTTGCGGAGCACGATCTCGGAAAAGCGTCGGTCGTAAGGATTTCTCGACCGCAGCGCCTGCCATATCGCCAATACCGCGACCAAGACCGCAAGCGCGGCGAGCAGGGCAATGACATCGTCCGGCCCGACCCCCCGCGGGAGCCAATCCTCAAACCGGAAATCCTGAACCCGGGTGCTTCTCATATGTCGAACTTCGCCATCTTGGTCATGATCAGCACGCCGCCCGCCAGCATGCCGACCGCAATGCCGCACAGGATCAACCCGCGGACATCGTTGAACAGCGTCATGATGTAGCTCGGCGAGGTCAGCAGCAGGATCACGGTCACGACGATCGGCAGCGAGCCGAGGATCATCGTGCTGGCGCGCGCCTCGCTGGACATCGCCCGCGCCTTGGAGCGCATGGCCCGCCGTTTGCGCAACACGTCGGCCAGATTGTTCAGGGTTTCGGCGAGATTGCCGCCGGTCTCGCGCTGCACGCTCAAGGCGATGATAAAAAACCGGAATTCCGGCGTATCGATGCGCTTGGCAGCCTCCCACAACAGGCTTTCGAGCTCGCGACCGAGCCGCATCCCGGCCTCGATCGTGCGAAATTCGGCGCCGATCGGGTCGGCGATCTCGTTGCCGGCCGAGATGATCGCCTCGCTGATCGGCAGGCCCGAGCGCAAGGCGCGCACCATCAGGTCGATCGCTTCCGGAAACAGGCCGATAAAGGCGCCAATCCGCTTCTTGCCCATGCGGCCGATCACCATGTGCGGCAGCGCCGTGCCGACTGCCACGGCGATCATCAGGCTGAGCGTGATGCGCAACTGGAAGAACAGCATCACGAAAATCGCGGTCACGATGATCAGCGCCAGCGTGAACAGGGTGTATTGCGCGATCGTGATCTCGCGTCCGGTGCGGGCCAGGCGCTGCGCCAGGATCTCGCGATTTGGCAGCCAGGGCTTGATCAGCCGGTCCATTGTCGGGGTCGCGCTTTCGCGCCGCGACAGCGACCGCGTCGAGGTCACGGCCGCTTCGCGTGCCCCCGTCCCGCGCCGCCCGAGACCTTGCAGCCGCCGTTTGTAGCGCCGTGCACCCGGCCCTTCGGCCAGCGCAAACGCGACGAGGCCGAAGCTGAGCGCCGCGCCGAGCCCGCAAACCAGCGCGACGACCGTGGTCGGATCGAGCAACCCGGCCACGTTCAGATGACCTCGAGCAAGGCGCGATCGAGCCCGTAATACTCCGCCCGCGGCAGGAAATGCGGCCGCACCCCGCTCGGCTGGAAGACGCCGCGCAGCTTGCCGTCGGAACCCTCGCCCTGGAACTGGAACTGGAAGAGTTCCTGGGTGGTGATGACGTCGCCTTCCATCCCGACCACCTCCATCAGGTGGGTGACCCGGCGCACGCCGTCGCGCATGCGGTTGACCTGCGCGATCAGGTGCACCGCGGCGGCGATCTGGGTTCGGACCGCCCGCGAGGGCAGGTTGATGCCGGTCATGCCGACCATGTTTTCGAGCCGGGTCAGCGCTTCGCGCGGGCTGTTGGCGTGGATCGTGCTCATCGATCCGTCATGGCCGGTGTTCATCGCCTGCAGCACGTCGAGCGCCTCGGCGCCGCGGATCTCGCCGAGGATGATACGGTCCGGGCGCATACGCAGGGCATTGCGCAACAGGTCGCGCATCGTGACTTCGCCGCTGCCTTCGAGATTGGGCGGGCGTGTCTCCAGCCGCACCACATGCGGCTGCTGCAATTGCAGTTCCGCCGCGTCCTCGATCGTCACCGTACGCTCGGCGGGATCGATCATCCGCGATAGCGCATTGAGCAAGGTCGTCTTGCCCGAGCCGGTGCCGCCGGAGATCAGGATGTTGAGCCGGCAGCGCGCCGCGATCTTCAGCATCGTCGCCATCGGCTGCGAGATGTTCGCCTGCCCCGCCATGATGTCGAGCGTGATGGTCTTCTTCGAGAATTTGCGGATCGAGATCGACGGGCCGTCGAGCGCCAGCGGCGGGATGATGATATTGACGCGGCTGCCATCGGGAAGTCGGGCATCGACCAGCGGCTTGGATTCGTCGATGCGGCGGCCGACCCGGGTCACGACCTTGGTCGCGACATTCATGACGTGCTGATCGTCGCGGAACTGGATTTCGGTAACCTCCAGCTTGCCGCGGCGCTCGACGTAGACCTGCTTCGGACCGTTGACCATGATGTCGGTCACGGTCTCGTCGGCCAGCAGAGGTTCGAGCGGACCGAGCCCGAGCATGTCGGCGATCAGCGACTCGACAAGCTCGCGCTGCTCGGCGAAGTTCAGCTGGATCTTGGTCTCGGTCAACAGCTCCTTGACCCAGCCGGTCAGCTGCGCCTCGAAGGCAGCACGCGGCATCTCCGCGGCCGCGGCGACGTCCATATGCTCGAGGACGAGCGGCTGGATCTGCATTTTCGCCGCATCGATTGCAGCGCGGTGAGAGGCGCGGCGCCCCCCGGATCCGTCCGAGGCCGGCTCGGCAGCCACCGGGTTCAGCAAGGCCTGGATAATGGCCGTGACGAGATCGCGCCGGTCCAGCGGGTTGGCGTCGATCCCGTGGCGGACGAAATAGGCCTGCACCGCCGCATCGCACAGCTTGGCCAGTTCGCCGCGGCTCAACAGGCTGCGGCGTTCGGGCCTGATTTCGGCGCCAAGACGGGCAATCAGCTGATCGCGCGCGGCCGCCAGCAGGTCGTCGGCCGTTTTCGCCGACTCGGCCGGCAAGGTTGCGGCCGGGATCGAGATCGCCGGCGCCGCCTCGGCGGGAGGCGCAATCGGCGTGACGACAGCGTCGGGGCGGGCGCGCCGTGCGGACAGCTCGGCGATGCGGGCGTCGAGCGAGGCTTCCGGGTTGGGTCGTTTGAAGAGAGCTACCATAAGGACCGCAGGGCAAAGAGTTTGCGCTTGGGCGCATCGGCCGGGCCGGCCAAGGTCGCTACCAGTTGACGAAGCTCGCGCAACAGCGGACTGCGAGGCGCCGCCACCGGCAATGGCTGCCCGGCATTGGTCGCCGCGCCCGCCGCTTTCGCGTCATAAGAGAGGGAGGCATCGAGCGGTTTGCCGATGCCCTTCTCGAACTCGGTCTTGCCGACCACGGCCCGCTCGCCCGCCGCACCGGACTCGATCAGCAGCAGCCGGGTCTGCGGCGCCTGCTCGCGCACCAGGCTTTGCAGGCGGATCGTGTCGCGCAGCCCGGCAAGGCTGCGCTCGCACAGGATAACGACCCGGCTCGCGGCTGAAAGCACGACCCGCTGCAGCGGCGTGACGCCGCGCGGCAGATCGACAACGACCCAGGCAAATTTGCGCCGCAGCTCGTAAAGCAGCACGTCGATCGAGCCGGCATCGATCATCAGCGGTTCGGCCACCGGCGCTTCCGCGGCGAGAATGCGCAGGGTCTCGGATACCTTGATCATGGCGCGCTCGATGAACAGGCTGTCGATGCGCGAAGGCTGCTCCAGCGCCTCGCACAAGCCGCTGCCGGGATCGGTATCGAGCTTCAGGGCGACGGTGCCGAAATGCAGATCGAGATCGACCAGCGCGGTCCGCTCCCGGCGTTCTTCGGCGAGCAGCCAGGCGCAGGACACGGCCGCGGTACTGGTGCCGACGCCGCCGCGCGAACCGGTGAAAACAACGATTTGGCCGAGCCCGCCATCGCCGCCGCCACCGCCCGTGGCGCCACGTTTTTCGAGCGCCGCGGCGAGCACCTCGCGATTGGGCGGCTTGACCAGATAATCGCTGGCGCCGGCTGCGAGCAGATCGCGAAATAGACTGACATCATTGACGTTCCCCAGCGCCAGCAGCTTGAGGTCGGGACCGCCGACCGCGCGCGCCGCGCTGATCTCGGCAATCGGCGCCGCGGACTCGCCAAGATCGAGGATCAGAACCCGCGGTATCGAACCTTCGCGGACGCGCCGCAGCGCGGCATCGAGGGTTCCTTCGATGACCAGCTCGTCATCCAACTGCAGTTCGCGGATGACACCCTGGACCCGGTCGAGGGTGCCCTGGTCGTTAAGGACCGCCAGGACGCCTTCCCGGTCGGGCTTGCGCGAGGCGGCTGCGGCGCGTGCGCTCATCATCAACTCCCGATCAACTTCCGCGGCTCAGCTTCGGCCGCCAAACTTGCGCCGGTGCCGGGCACGCCATCGGCTCGCCGCTTCGATGTGCGGCGATGCCAGCGTTCTGTGGTTCGCCCTCGGCAATACCACCGGATCGTTGAAATAACGGTTAACCGAGACCGCTTTTGGTTATCCCGTCGCCGGCCCGAGCGGCCGCCCAGGGGCCGCAGCGGCCGGGCTCGCCACCATCGGACCGAGATGCAGCCGCAGCGGCCGATCTGATCATTGAGCTGCCGTTCCAGCCGTTGCCGGCGCGCCGGCGCCCGCTGTGGCCTGGTTCGAGGAGGTGAGCGGCAATGCCTGATTCGCTGAGGGCAGCTGAACCTTGTTGTTGAGGTAGGTATTGACGGCAGCCGCGGCGGGCTGACCCGCTGCTGCACCCAAGGGCCGTCCGCTAACCAGATCCGCGGGGTAGGCGGCCATCACACCGAGATTGCTGGCCGTCGCGCACCCGTAATTGCTGCTCAACGTGTTGGTGAATTCGTGCGCCGGGGGCTTGCTCCAGTTCGGGCAGGGCGGAAGGGTCACGAGATAGCGGCCGATCTCCAGGATCGCGTCGTCGCGCGGCAGCGAGGCGAGGCGCCGCGCCCCGACCACGATGCCGTACCGCAGCAGCACGCTCGATACCGCCGCGGCTCTGCGGCCCGCCGCTTCGGGGCTGCCCGATGCGGCAACCGTGACGCGGTCGGAGGGCCGGATCTCGCCGGTCGCGGCCATATAGCCGAGCCGTTGCGCTTCGCCCGGGTAGAGGCGATCGGAGCCGGGTGCGAAGTGAAGGTCGAAGCGGGTTGCGGCGCTGTCCACCATTAGCTGGTTCGGCGCTTCGGCCTCGGTGTAGTCGGCGACCGCCGGTCGGCAGGCGGCCAGCGCCAGCAGCACAGGGATCGCGAGCGGGCGAAGCTTGTTCGGCTTGGGCATGACCTTCCCCCTCAATCCAGGCGAAAACCGGCCGGCCCAATCAGGCTCTTGCCGCCGGCGCCGATCGGGCCGCGCGCCGGTGCCGGCAACCCCTGGCGATAAAAATCTCCGTTGATGACCTGCTGCGCATCGTGCGGCGCGACATAGCCGTCCATCGGGGTCGCCAACGCCGTTTCCGACGGTTTGACGAGGTAGGGGGTGATGATGATGACAAGCTCGCTTTCGTTACGCTGGAACTGTTCCGAGCGGAACAGGGCCCCAAGCACCGGGACATCCCCAAGCCAGGGCACCTTCGTTACGTTCTGGGTCGAGTTGTTGCGGAGCAGGCCCGCCAAAGCGAAGCTTTCGCCGCTGCCGAGTTCGATTGAGGTCTCGGCCTGGTTCACCGTCAATGCCGGGATACTGAAGCCGCTGATCTGAACAGCGCCGTTAGGACTGAGCGCGCTGACCTCCGGCCGAACCTTCAGGTTGATGTGCTCGGCGTCGATGATGGTGGGCGTCACGTCAAGGGAAACGCCAAAGCTTTTGAAGGTGACGGTGATCGTGGGCAGTCCGCCCGTCGTCGCCGCCGCGACCGCGGTGGGAACCGGGAACTGGCCGCCGGCAAGAAAGCTCGCGGGCTGGCCGGAAACGACCGTCAGGTTCGGCTCCGCCAGGTCGGTAACCAGCCCCTCCTGAGTCAATGCATCCAGTTCGGCGTTCAGTCGAGCCGTATTTCCCGGCAGCGGGATCGAATAGATGATGCTGTTCGTACCAGTAACCCCTGGCAGGGAGGTCGGGTTGTTCGTGTTGAATTGAAAATTGCCGGTGGCCTTCGTCCAGTTGACCCCGATCGACTTCAACACCGAGCGGTTGACCTCGGCCACGCGCACCCGGACATTGACCTGGTTCGGCGTCTGCACATTCAGCTGGTTGACGATCTGCGCGCCCTTGGTTTCGCCGGCGATCGAAGAGGCCAGACTGCGCGCTTTCTCGGCCTGGCCGGCATCGGCCACTGCGCCGCTGAGCACGACCGAGTTCTCGACCGAATTGACCGAGATGTCCTGCCCCGGCAGCAGCGTGTTCAGCGACTGGCGCATTCGCGACACGTCGTGTTCGACGTTGATCGGGGCGTTCAGCAGGACATTGTCGCTGCTGTCGACGGCGTAGATCACGGTCTCGCCCGGCGCCTTGGCCGTGATGTAGACCAGCGACGGCGACTTCACCTGGACGTCGGCAACGTCGGGGTTGGCGACAAACACGGTGCTTGCCGGGCGCGGCAGCCGGACCAGGGTACCTTTGCCGATTTCGAGCCGGATCGGGGTGCCTGCCGCATTGATCTGGCTCACCCCTGCGACCGACCGTCCCGATCCGGGCGGCGATCCCGCGCCGCCCCGCCCGCTTCCCGGCGAGGCCGGCCCGGCCGGTTCCGCGGCCTGGCCGGCGATCGCGGTCGAGACCATTCCTCCGGCCAGAATTAGCACGGCCAAGCTGCGCATCACGAACCCCTGGACGCCGGTTGCGACGCCGTAGCTTCATCCGTTTTGACGCTGCCGCGCAAGATCGTGACCACCCCCAGGTTGGGATTGACCTGCCCGGTAAAGGGCTTGGGCAGCAGCCGACTGACATCGCTGTCAAGAGTGTAGGTCGCGGGGCCGCCACCCTCTGTCGAATCGGCGACTTCAGTGGCGTCCGGCTCCGGGGAGCCCGGGTCGGGACGGAGGCTGCGCAAGGTCAGCGACAGTTTGCCGATTTCCGTCGCGAGCGCGATTATTTCACTTTGCTTGGGAGAGACTTCGAGCGTTGCGGTGTGTGCGACGATCGCCTCGCCCGCCTTGGTCTCGAGCTTCTGATCGATGCCGATCACACGGACATCGCGCAGAACGGTCTCGGCGGCGTTGTGTTCGATCGGCGAGGAATTCGGTGCGGCCGGGGTCGAATTGTCTCCGGGGATCCGGTGTGTGATCAGGATGTCCACCCGGTCGCCGGGAAAGACAAAACCGGAAATCCCGGAAGTCGGGGTAATCGGGACGGAAATAGCGCGCATCCCCGGGTGCAGCACGGCGGCGAGAAAGCCGCGGTTGCCGGGCGCCACGATCTTGGCCTCGGTGATCGGTTCCCCGGCCGCGATTGGGTTGCGGGCGACCCAGCCGGCGAAGGATTCGGGCGTGCGCGTCCCGAGCACGACATAGGATTTGTCGATCACGCCTTCGGGCCAGGGCTGCCACACCAGCTCCTCAGGCTTCAGGATCTGGCCGCGCTGGATCATCGCGCGGGCGACGAGCACCGATTTGCCCGGCGGCGGCAATGCCAAGGGCGAGGCTTCGGCAGGTTCGGGACGCTGCGCATTGAGCCAGGCGCGGGCCAGCAGCGCGGTGCTGCCGGCCAGCAATACCGCGATCAGGATCAGAATAAGGCTGCGTGGGCGCATGGCTGGCTCAGCTGAAGTTTGGCGGAACGATGACGATCAGCGCGGCGGCGGCGATCGCCACGCCATAGGGAACCTGGATCGGGGCGGCGCCCGGCGCGGGCAGGTCGGCGCCGCCGAGCAGCAATCGGCCGGCCTGAGCCGCCTGGGCCCCGACCGGCGTCAGCAGGACGAGCGCCAGCAAGCCGCCGAGAAGTCCGGTAACGGCGAGCAGCGCTGGGGCGCCGGCCGGGCCGGCCCACAATATCGCGGCGGTCAGCAGCTTGACGTCGCCGCCGCCGATGTAGCCCCACGCAAAACAGACCGCGCCGAGAATGAAGATCACCGCGGCGCAGCCGAGCGCCGCCAGGATTCCTGCCAAAGACGGGGCCCCGGCCAGGTATAGCGGCCACAGCAGGCACAATGCCACGATCAGCGTGTTCGGGATGATCAGCCGGCGGAAATCCTCAAGCGCGGCGGCGATCATGACGCCGGCAAACCCCGCCAGCGCACAGAGATGCAGGGGAAGCACCATCAATCTCGGCCTCGTGCCGCGGTGTGCACAGCGGGGTAGGGTCAGTTCCGGCCGATCGGAGACTCGACCGGAGTTCGTGAGGCTCGCCGTTCGGAAGTAAGCCGATCGCGCATCGGGCGCTCCGAAGTGTTCGTACAGCGCCATGCTGTGGGGGATTAGTTAAGGAAATTATAAAAGGCCGTATGAACCGGCCGGCACTACGGATATCGCGCCTTTTAACTGTTCGGTAATTCGCGGTTCTTAGGCTCCAGCCGTCCTGATCCGATGAGACTGGAGCATCAACCTGGCCACGACCACAAATCGGGGTGGAAATCCCGCCTTGCCCGCGATCCGGATCCCGGGCTGCATCCCGGGCGGCCTCGCCGGTCTGCGGCCTGACGCCCCGAGCCGACTCTAGCCGCACGCCCGCATCATGCCAAAGCTACCCGGTGCACGCATCCTGCGGCGTCTGAGGCGCGACCCCAGGGGTATGGTCGCAATCGAGATGGGGCTCGTCGGCGCACCCTTCATCCTGCTGCTGGTGACCATTCTCGATCTCGGCCTGATGCTGGCCACCCAATCGGTCCTTGAAGGCGCGGCGCGCGACGCCGCCCGGCTGATCCGCACCGGTCAGGCGCAGGCGCAAAGCAGCCCGATAACAACCTTTCAAACGCTGCTGTGCAACGACATGAGCTCGCTGATGACGGTGGCATCGTGCGACACCAGTGTCGTGTTCGAGGTGCAGACTTTCTCCAGTTTCGGCGCGATTTCTATGACGCCGTGCACCCAAAGCGCCAACCAGACCGGCAACGGGACGGTGTGCCAGTTCACGCCGGGTAATGCCAGCGACATCGTCGCGGTACAGGCCACCTACAACCGCCCGTTCATCGTTCCCTGGGTCAGCGCCTGCCTTACCGGAGGCAGCTGCTGGATCGGCCTCGGCACGACCAACGGCAGCAACGCCGGCACCGGCACCGCGCCGCTGGTGTCGACGGTGATCTTTCGCAACGAGCCGTATTGATGCGCCGACCACGCCCCTGGACTGCGCTGTTGACCATGGGCCGGAGGCTGCGGTGCGACCGCTCCGGCACCGTGATGGTCGAGTTCGCGCTGTGCCTGCCGATTCTCGCGACGCTGTTCATCGGCAGCTACGAGGCGGCCAACCTCATCCTCGCCGATCTGAAACTGGAGGCGGCGGCCGAGACCGCTGCCGACCTGGTCGCCCAAACCACCGTCAATGACGTCCTTCAGAGCTCGGATTTCACCAACATCAGCAACGCCTCGAGCCAGGTCATGTCGCCGTTCCCGACCGGCAGCTCGCAGCTCAAGATCGCCTATGCCAGCATCACTTACAGCACCGGGACGGCGGTCATCGATTGGCACGTGGAAGTCAACGGTGCGACGGCAATCTCGGTCAGCAGCCTCCCCAACAGCGCCAGTGCCGGCAACCTCGGCAAAGCAAGCAACGGTTCGACCGACAGCGTCATCGTCGCCCAGCTGACTTATTCGTACACATCGCCCATCAGTTATGTCCTGAACTCGTCCTATACGCTGTCCGAGGCGGCATTCAATCGTCCGCGATACATGAACTGTGTCGCGACCTACCTGAATACGAACAGCACCTGCCCTTGAAATCGAGTCCCATGATCAAGAACCTTCGCGCGATCCTTCGTCCGGTCACCAGCATAGTCCCGCTGCGGCGGCTCGTCCGCAACCGTGACGGCAATATCGCCATCCTGTTCGGATTGTTCGCGATCCCGTTGATCCTGGCGGTCGGCACCGCGATCGACGGGGCCCGCGCCTATATGGTGAAGGTCAGGCTCGGGGCCGCGCTCGATGCTGCAGCGCTGGCGGTCGGCTCCGAAACCGGCCAGACGACGGCCCAGTTGTCGACCGACATGCAGAATTACTTCACCGCCAATTATCCATCCACCGCACTCGGCAACAACGTCACGATCTCGGCCGTCGGCGGCAATTCCAACCTGTCGAACACCACGGTGACCTATCAGGCGCAGGCCACCGTGCCGATGGTGTTCATGCAGCTGGCGGGGATCAGCAACATCACCGTGACGGTCACGGCGCAGACCAAGAAGACGACCGGGCTCGAAGTCGTGCTGGTGCTCGACAATACCGGCTCGATGCTGTGCGGACCCAATGACGGAGCGCCGAACTACAGCGACTCCACCTGCGCCACCGGCGTGGTCTCGAGCGACACCAGCTGCACCAACGCGAGCAATGGAAGCCGCATCTGCACGCTGATCAATGCCGCTACCCAGTTCGTCAACACCCTGACCAGCGCGATCAGCAGCTCGCAGCAGCTTTATATCGGCGTCGTCCCTTATGTGACGACGGTCAATGTCGGCAATTCGTTGTGCACCGGCGCGACGAGCTGCTCGCATATAGTGACCGCGGCATGCGGCGGCGATTTCGTCAACGACAGCAACGTGCCTATCGTGAGTACCACCGCCTCGGCCACGGTCAAGGGCAACACAACCAGCGGCAGCCCGGTGGTCAAAAACATCACCCCGAGCGCGACGACGAATCTCGCGGTCGGGATGATGGTGACGGGTACCGGAATACCGTCCAACACGGTGATCAAAAGCGTCGATAGTGCCACCCAGGTCACGCTTTGCTCTAACGCGACCGCGACCGGAACCAGCATCACCCTGACGCCGTATGCGGCGATCACCTACGACACGACCAGTACGGCAACGACGTCGAACTGGATGGGTTGCGTCGTCGAGCCCACCAGCTCGGACGAGAACAGCGGCGTCGCGGGCGTGATCAATTCCGCCACCACCGACCCCGACTACACCGAGCCGAGCGGGGGCTGGCCAAGCTGGTATGCCTTTTGGTGGGCTCCCGATTCAACCTACAACAACTGGCCGACGATCAAGGCACAGAACACGGCAAACGAGATCCAGGGCAAGGTGGTGTCGGATTTCGATCAGGTTCCCGGACCGAACCAGGGCTGTCCGGTGCCGACCTTGCCTCTCACCGATGCGACAACAACGGCGGGACAGACGACAATCCTGAACACGATCAGCAGCATGTGGCCGCGCGACTCGGGAGGCACCCAGGTCCATATCGGCATGATCTGGGGTTGGCGGGTATTGTCGCCCAACGGTCCGTTCACCGCCAACAACGGGCACCCGCTGAGCTACGCCAGCGCCTCCAGCTCTGGGTGGAAAAAGATCGTCGTGCTGATGACGGATGGAACGGAAGAGTGGCCGACTTCGAGCCCCGGCGACCTGACCGGCCTCGGCAAGATCGGCGACGGCAAAATCGGCACGACCTCGAACACGACGGCGCAGAACACCAATCTGCCGGCGCGGCTGGGCGATGTATGCACCAACATGGCGAATAGCGGCAATTTCGTGATCTACACGATCGGTCTCGGCAGCGATGGCGCCAGCAATGCGCAGCTGCAGAATTGCCCCACCGGCGGCGGCTATTTCAAGGCCGCCACGACCAGCAATCTGGAAACGGTGTTCCAGGACATCGCAAAATCGCTGCTCGCCTTGCGACTAAGTCAGTAGCCACACTCGATCCCCGCGGCCGGCCGGGCCGCGGGCTGGCCGCTTCGAATGCACCCGCGGCGAAGGGGCGAAGGCGGCCGCGGAGCGCAGTGCGAGAGCCGCATCGGCCGAGATCGAAACTTTGTTCTCGTAACCCGCGAAGGGGGGTCCAGAGCCTGCCCCGGACCTGCTCCGGCGGCCTCCGCTCCGTCGCTCGACAGATTCCCGCTTTCGCCGCAATGATCATCCCACTCGAACGAACGGTCCGCCTAAAGCATGATCGGTTCAAGTTGACCGTCATTCCCGCGCAAGCAGGAAGCCAGGAGCAAGCGCAGGTTGCATTAGCCTTTCGGCCCCCTTTCGCGGGGGCGACAACGTGTTTCTAGCAGAGAAGATCCGCTTCAATACCGTCCCATCAGCAGCACAATGATCAGGATGATGACGATCAGGCCGAAGCCGCCGCTCGGGTAGTATCCCCAGCCCCCGCTATAGGGCCATGTCGGCAATGACCCGATCAACGCAATGATCAGGATGATCAGCAGGATCGTAAGAAGCATCGCAGTGCCCGCATGTGGCGTTCCTTACCGCCGCCACAAACGCTTCGCGACAATCGCGGTTCCGCCGGCTTCGCGGCGGCGACAGCCCTACCTCGTGGTCCGCACTCCGAGGCCTTCTACCAGCGGCGCACCGGCCCGCAATCGACATGGACGAAGTCTGAGCGCGGATAATAGCCGACGCCGCCGCATTGCAGGCTCAGGGCGGCGTTGCGGACCTGGGTCAGATCGCGCCGCTCCGACCGCAAATCGATCGCCATGCCTTTTATATGAAAGCTGTTGCTGGCGACCCCATCGCCCCGCAGATACATCATGTGGTTGGTGGTCGCCGAGCGGTAGCCGCAGATCACCAGGAACGGGTCATGGGTTTCGAGCCGATCGCGCAACATCCCGAGAACATCGAGGACGCCGGCGTTCATCGGCCGCACCTCGTCCGAATGATGGTCGCGCAAGATCCAGTTGATGTCCTTGACGGCATCGCGGATGTAATGGCCGTCGGCCCAATAAACCGTACGCAACGATTCGCCGGTGTGGATGTTATAGAGGGAAACGGCGCGCGGCGCGAAGGCGACTGCCGGCGCCGGACGGACGACGCTGACCGCGGCGATTGAAGCGGCGGCGCCGATAAGGCTGCGCCGATTGAGCAAAGCTGATGGCGACAATTGGCTCTCCCCCAAACCCCGGAGAGGCCATACCATCCCAAAAGCGGCCGAACAACCCCCGATCCAGCGAAGCCGGCGGCAAAAAGTCCTGTTTATTGCCCCTTTTAGCTGACCGGTTGATAGGCGGAAACGGAAATCACCCTTTGCGTTGGGATCCTGTCGTCTCCTGCGCGACCGGCATTTGCGGCGAACGGGTGAGGTGCTGCCAAATCTCGTCGTCGCGTTCGTAAAAGTCGCGGCGGAACTGGATCGACCCATCGGGATCCGCATAGGCGGTCTGGTAGACGATGAACACGGGCAACGCAGCCGGCAGCATATGGCGGTTGGTCTTCACCAACGCGATTCCCTTGTTGATCGATTCCAACGGCTGGTCAAGCAGAAGCGATGCCAGCACCCGCGGGTTCTCGACCCGAACACAGCCATGGCTGATCCGCCGGTTGTCTCGGCTGAACAGATTTTTCAATGGCGTGTCGTGCAGGTAGACGTCATACCGGTTCGGCATCTCGAATTTGAGCTGGCCGAGCGCGTTGCCGGGTCCCGGCTCCTGCTGCACGGTCCCGTTGCCGCGGATCGTCATGTGATGATGCGACAGGTAATCCGGCTGCGCGCTGAGCTTCGGCAAGATCTCCTTCGAGGCAATCGAGTACGGGACGTTCCACGGCGGGTTGAACAGGACGCTGACGATGTCGGCCTGAAACTCAGGCGTCTGCTTGTCGACCTCGCCGACCACGACCCGGGTGGTGAAGGCGACCTGGCCGCCGCGGAACAGCTGCAGCCGCGCATTCGCGGCATTGACCCAGACGCGGTCGAGCGGCAACGCACGCGGCAGCCAGCGCAGGCGTTCGAGATTGACCGCGACCTGGCGCGCGCGCGCGTCGGCGGGAACATTGAGCTCGGTCACGGTAGCGGGGTTCAGCCGCCCATCAACATCGAGCCCATGATGCTCCTGAAAGGAGCGCACGGCCCGGACGGTCGTGTCGTCATACGCGGCGCTGAAATAGCCGGCAGGCAGATAGCCCTCCGCCGCCAGCCGCTGTTGCAGCTGCTGGAGCCGGCTGCCGTCGCGCCCGGACTCGCCGATGCGGGGCCAGCCGCCTGCCTGCGCAATCGCCTGATACCCGGCATAAGCCCGGCGCAAGGTCGCATATTCGGGCGCGTTCGGCGCCAGCGCCTCGATCGGCTGGGCCGGGTTGGAGCCGGCGAGCGCGGCATCGAGCACAGCCACGACATCGACGGTCTCGGGGGTAAGGTCTTCGTCATCGTCGCGCTGCTCGATGGGCACGCCGCCGCGCGCCAGCGCATCGGAATAGGCAAGAAAAGCGTCTGTCGTGAGCAGGTCGCGCTCAACCGGGGACAGGTTCGCGCCTTGCCGAGACAGCACGTTGGCATGAAAAGCGTCGGGGTCGAGCCCCTGGCTGCCGGCGTGCATCACCAGCGCCCACAACGCTCCCGCCTGGGCTTGGCGGGTATCCCACACCGTCTGATATCCATGCCCGCCATAGAACCGCCGCAGCAGGTCGGCGTTCAAACGCTCGCCGGCGATTGTCAGGATGCCGGGGTTGTCGAGCCGGGCTTTGAGTTCGGGATTGCCGGCAAACGGGACCGCAACCGGCGAGCCGACGGTCGCCGTGCCGGGTGCAGTTGTCGAGCCGGGAGCTGCAGGGGCCGAGTCGCCCGGGCTGGTTCCCAGCATCGGCGAAGCCACCGTTATCGACGCGGCGGCGAGGCCCAGGCCCAAGACGCCGCCGGCGAGATGCCAGCGCAAGGCCGGAAGACGCGGTCTCAACCTCCACGGTAGGGTCACGATCGCCTCGCTTCTGGCGTGATCTCGATCACGCGGCCAATGCTGTCGATTGAAAAAACGGTCGGGTCAAACTGCCGGTTCCGCCTGAGCCTGCGGCGCTGCAAACCGCGCCTCACCGCGCAACCTTTAGGCGATCGGTTTATAGCGTAATTTGCTCCCTAAGTCGCCCTTCTTCGCGCCCGCGAAAAGCAGGCCCGAGCGCAGAGCGGGCCTGCACCGGGCGCATGCGGCGGCGAGCCCGTCCGGGATTTGCCGCAGACGTGGTTATTATATGCGGGGAGGAGCAGCGGCGTTTACTCGGATGTTTTTCGACGGATCGATCACGCAATGAGCGAGGCCTTCGTGCCGGGGCGGCGGTCGCCGAGCTTCGGACCGCAGCCCGGGACGGGCGGCGACGGCGATTCGACGCCATTGGGCGTCCTGCGGGCGGTTTTCGGCTTCAGCAGCTTTCGCGGCCAGCAACAGGAAATCATCGAGCATGTGACTGCCGGCGGCGACGCGCTGGTGCTGATGCCGACCGGCGGCGGTAAATCCTTGTGCTACCAGCTCCCCGCTCTGCTGCGGCCGGGGCTCGCGATCGTCGTATCGCCGCTGATCGCGTTGATGAAGGACCAGGTCGATGCGTTGCGCCAGGCCGGGGTGCGCGCCGCCGCGCTGCATTCCGCGCTGCCGGCCAGCGAGCGGCCGGCGATCGAGCGAGCGGTTCGCGACGCCGCGCTCGACCTGCTTTACGTGTCGCCGGAACGGCTGTGCACGGCAGCCTGCCTTGACCTGCTCGGCGGCACCCGGTTGGCGCTGTTCGCGGTCGACGAGGCCCATTGCATCTCGCAATGGGGCCACGATTTCCGACGCGACTACCAGCAGCTCTCGCTGCTGAAGGAGCGCTTTCCCGGGGTGCCGGTAATCGCCCTGACCGCGACCGCCGACGCGCCGACTCGTCGCGACATTCTGCAGCAGCTCCGGCTCGGAGACGCACCGGTCTTTGCCGGGGGGTACGACCGGCCCAACCTGTTCTATCGGGTGGTGGCGAAACGCAACCCGCTCGAGCAGCTGCGGCGCTTCATCGACGAGGAGCATGCCGGCGACGCCGGCATCGTCTATTGCTTCACGCGCCGGGCGGTCGAGGAAACCGCGTCGTGGCTGGCCGGGCATGGGCGAACCGCCTTGCCGTACCATGCCGGGCTCGACGCCGCGGTGCGGGCGCGGCACCAGGAGCGCTTTCTGCGCGAGGAGGGCGTCGTGATTGCCGCGACGATCGCCTTCGGCATGGGGATCGACAAGCCCAATGTCCGCTTTGTCGCGCATCTCGACGCGCCGAAAAACCTCGAAGCCTATTACCAGGAGACCGGCCGGGCCGGGCGCGACGGCCTGCCCGCCGACGCCTGGATGACCTACGGCATCGGCGATGTGATGAACCTGATCCGGCTGATCGGCGAGGCCGACATCGAGGATCGCCAGCGCCGGATCGAGCGCCAGAAGATCGAGGCGTTGCTCGGCTATTGCGAAACCGCAACGTGCAGGCGCCAGGTTCTGCTCGCTTACTTCGGCGAGCGCGACCGCCCGATTTGCGGCAATTGCGACAATTGCCGCGACCCGGTCTCTATCTGGGACGGGACGGTGGCGGCCCAAAAGGCGCTGAGCGCGGTCTACCGTACCGGGCAGCGCTTCGGCGCGCATTACGTCGTGGACCTGCTGCTCGGCAACGCCACCGAGCGCGTGCGTCGCTTGGGGCACGACCGGCTGAAGACCTTCGGGGTGGGAACCGAACTCGACCGGGCCGGCTGGCTCTCCGTGCTGCGGCAACTGTTGGCGCAAGGCTTCCTGCTGGCGGATCCCGAGGGCCATGGCGGGCTCTGCCTCGCGCCATCGGCAAGCGATGTGCTAAAGGGCCGCGAGGCGGTCAACTTCCGCCTCGACGGCGCAGCCCCCGCCAAACGCAAGGCGGAACGCCGGGCCGGCGCATCGCTGGACGCGGCCTCGGAGCCATTATGGCAGGCATTGCGCGCCTGGCGCCTCGAAGAGGCCCGCCGCCAAGAGCTGCCCCCTTACGTGATCTTCCACGACGCGACCCTGATCGAGGTGGCGCGCCGCCGCCCGGCGACCCTCGACGCGCTCGCCGCGATAGCCGGCATCGGCCGCAGCAAGCTCGACCGCTACGGCGCCGCCCTGATCGAGATCGTCGGCAGCACGTCGGATCGCGCGCCGGCATAACCGCTCGGCTTGTGCGCTCGCGGTTTCGCTCCCACACTGCGCCGCCCCTACCGGAGCCTCGTTATGAAAAACGTCCCGCCGCCGCATACCGGCCGCCATTTCCTGCAAATCCCCGGCCCGACCAATGTGCCCGACCGGGTGTTGCAGGCGATCGCGGCACCCACGATCGATCACCGCGGTCCGGAATTCGCCGAACTCGGCAAGGAAATCATCGCCGGCATGAAGCGGGTGTTTCAGACCGAGGACACGGTCATCGTCTACCCGTCTTCGGGCACCGGGGCCTGGGAAGCGGCGCTGGTCAACACGCTGTCGGCTGGCGACCGCGTCGTGATGTTCGAAACCGGCCAGTTCGCGACGTTGTGGCGCCAGATGGCGCAGCGACTCGGCCTCGATATCGACTTTGTCCCGGGCGACTGGCGCCACGGGGTCGATCCCGCCGCGGTCGAGGCCAAGCTTGCCGCCGATCCCGGGCATGCCATCAAGGCCGTCTGCATCGTCCACAACGAGACCTCGACCGGGGTGACGAGCCGGGTCGCCGAGATCCGCGCCGCGATCGACCATGCGCGCCATCCCGCGCTGTTCATGGTCGACACGATCTCGTCGCTGGCCTCGATCGATTATCGCCACGACGAATGGAAGGTCGATGTCTCGGTCGGCGGCTCGCAGAAAGGCTTGATGCTGCCCCCAGGGCTGGGCTTCAACGCCGTCTCGAAAAAGGCGTTGGCCGCCAGCAAAACTGCCCGTTTGACGCGCTCATACTGGGATTGGCAGGCAATGCTCGAGACCGGCCAGACCGGGTATTTCCCTTATACTCCCGGAACCAATCTGCTGTTCGGGCTGCGCGAGGCGCTGAAGATGCTGCTCGAGGAGGAAGGGCTCGGACATGTCTTCGCCCGTCATGCGCGACACGCCGAGGCGACGCGGCGAGCGGTCGCCGGCTGGGGGCTGGAGGTGCTGTGCCGCGATCCGCGCGAGCACTCCAATACGCTGACGGCGGTGCTGGTCCCCGACCTGTTCGACGCCGACCGGCTGCGGCAGATCATCCTCGAAGCCTTCGACATGTCGCTCGGCACCGGTCTCGGCAAGATGAAGGGCAGGATCTTCCGGATCGGTCATCTCGGCTATTTCAACGACTTGATGCTGTGCGGCACTCTGTCGGGGGTGGAGATGGGACTGCACCGGGCCGGCATCCCGCACCGCCATGGCGGGGTCGCCGCGGCGCTCGAATATCTGGCCTCTCCGGCTGCCGACCCGGTGCCGGCGCGCTAGGGCCGGCTCGCTTCGAGCACCCGGGACATACCGGCAGACAGCCGTCCGACATCCACAAAACGCAGCGCTGTTCGATGACGGTCGACGCGGCGGGATCGCGCCGGGATCAGATCCCGCGCGGCATCCTCTACATGGTGGCCTCCTCGGCCGTGTTTTCGGTGGTGAACGCCATCGGAAAATGGGAGCTGGCGACCTATCCGGTGGGCGAGGTCGCGTTCATCCGCTCGCTGTTCGCGCTGCTTGCCTGCAGCATGATCATCCTGCCCCGCACCGGCTGGTCGGTGCTGCGCACCCGGCGCTTTCTCGATCACCTGAAGCGCGGGCTGTCGCAATTCGGCTCGATGACCTGCATGTTTCTGGCGTTCCGCTCGATGTCGCTCGGCGGCGCGGTGGCGATCAGCTTTGCGGCGCCGCTGTTCACGACCCTGCTGTCGATCCTGATCCTGAAGGAAAAGGTCGGCGTGCACCGGTGGTCGGCCCTGGCGGTCGGCTTTATCGGGGTGCTGCTGGTGACCCGGCCGGGCCCGAGCACGTTTCAGCCCGGCGCCGTGTTCGCCTTGTCCAACGCGGTGCTGATCTCGACCGTGGCGATCGCGATCCGGCGCATGAGCGCGACCGAATCGACCGAGACACTGACGCTCTATCAGATGGCTATCATCGCGCTGTGTACGGCGTTGCTGCTGCTGTTCGGCGTGATCGCCCCGACCTGGCTGGATTTTTTGCTGCTCGCGCTGGCCGGGCTCGGCAATGGCATCGCGCAATATTGGTGGACGCGGGCTTTGGCCTTGGCGCCGCCCTCGGCGGTGGTGCCGTTCAACTACCTGTCGCTGGTGTGGGCGACGATGCTCGGCTTTGTTATCTGGGGCGATGTCCCGACTGCCGATCTGCTGCTCGGCTCGGCGATCGTCGTCGCTTCCGGCCTCTATATCCTGTGGCGCGAGACATTCCGCCGCAAACAGCGGCAGGCAGCCGCAGCGCCGGTGCTCGGCCGCTGACCGGCGCGGTCGCCAGCCTTCCGTTGTTGACAACGCCCGGCGCTCGAACGCAGCCTGCCACGCGCCGACCCCCACCAAGAGCAAGGACGCAGGAAATATGCCGCAAGTGACCTATGTGGCCCATGACGGGAAGACGACGACGCTCGATATCCCGGTCGGGACCAGCGTCATGCAGGCCGCGGTCCTGCACGGGGTCGACGGAATCGTCGCCGAATGCGGCGGCTCGTGCATGTGCGCCACCTGTCATGTCTATGTCCGCGAAGACCAGCTGCCGCTGACTCCCCCGATGCAGCCCGACGAGGCCGCGATGCTCGAAGGCACCGCCGCCGAGCGCCGCCCCAACAGTCGGCTCAGCTGCCAGCTGGTCGTGTCGCCGCAGATGGACGGCCTGGTCGTCAACATGCCCGAGACGCAGGTGTGACCGATATCGTCGTTCTCGGTGCCGGCCATGGCGGGTTTCAGCTGGCCGCGTCGCTGCGCCAGCACGGGTTCGACGGCCGCATCTTCCTCGTTTCCGATGAACCGGCGCTGCCCTACCAGCGTCCGCCGCTCTCCAAAGAGTATCTCGACGGCAAGATCGGGCTCGACCTGCTGCTGATGCGCCCGGAATCCTTCTACCGCGAGCACAGGATCGAGCTTCTGACCGGCGAACGTGCCGAGGCGATCGACCGCGCGGCGCGGCGGGTGAGCTTCGCCTCCGGCCTGAGCCTCGGCTACGACCACCTTGTGCTGGCGACCGGGGCGCGCAACCGGCAGCCGCCGATCCCCGGCCTCGACCTCGACGGTATCTGCTACTTGCGCAACCTGGCCGAAACCGAAGATTTGCGCGAGCGGCTGGCCGCAGCCGAAACCGTGGTCGTGATCGGAGCCGGCTTCATCGGGCTCGAATTCGCCGCGATCGCGACCGCCCACGGCAAGCAGGTTCACGTGATCGAAATCGCCGACCGCGTCATGGGGCGGGTGGTTGCGGTCGAGACTTCGCTGTTTTTTGCCGAGCAGCATCGCCGCACCGGCGTGCATTTCACATTCGGGACGCCCGCGATCCAGATCCTCGGCGAAGGCGGCCGGGTGTGCGGGGTTGAGGCCGCCGACGGCGCCCGCTTGCCGGCCGACCTGGTGGTGGTCAGCATCGGCGTCGTCCCGAACGCCGAATTGGCGGCCGCGGCCGGGCTCGCCGTCGTGAACGGGGTTCTCGTCGATCAGCACCTGCTGACGGCCGACCCGGCGATCTCGGCGATCGGCGATTGCGCGGCTTTCCCGAGCGTGCATGCGCGGACTCCGCCGGTCCGGCTCGAATCGGTGCAGAACGCCGCCGACCACGCCCGCTGCGTCGCCGCTCGCCTGACCGGCACCGATCGGCCCTACACGGCGCTGCCGTGGTTCTGGAGCGAGCAGGGCAAGCTGCGATTGCAGATCGCCGGGCTCACCACCGAGCACAACCGCACCGCCGTGCGCGGCTCGATCGACGGCGGCTCGTTCTCGGTGTTCTGCTATGCCGGCGACGACCTGCTCGGCATCGAATCGATCAACCGCCCGGCGGATCACGCCATCGGGCGCCGGCTGCTCGCCGCAGGCGGCCGGGTTGCCGCCGCCGAAGCCGCCGATGAAAGCTTCGACCTGCGGGCGGCGGTACCGCGTCGCTGAACGGCGCAGCGTCGCGGCCGCCAGACGCGGTCCAGCCGTC
>Ga0213875_10000391_pt1 | contig 39122 bp, 32 predicted proteins | sample BarmaccomBMRX_R8_FD_160105 | JGI IMG/M metagenome (GOLD analysis project Ga0213875, IMG submission 160105) | Root-associated microbial communities from Barbacenia macrantha in rupestrian grasslands, the National Park of Serra do Cipo, Brazil - RX_R8 | ecosystem: Host-associated > Plants > Roots...
GGGATGTCGGGTGTGGCGATCGGCGCGTGATCGAGGCCGAGCAGCCGAACCCCGGTCAGATTGCCGCGCGCATCATGCGTGTAAAGATAGCCGGCCATGATCCCGCGGCGCAGGATCGGTTGGCCGTCGGTGCCGAAGAAATCGGTTTCGATCTCCAGTCCTCGGGCATCGAAGCTTTGCCGCTCGGCGGCGTAGCCATCGGTATTCAGCACCGCCTCGTCGTTCACGCCGAAATAGGCTTCCGCGATCATGTTGCCGCGCCCGTCATAACCCCGTCGCACCGCGGCGTACCCTTTCGCGCTTGCGATCGGCTCGTCCGCGACACCGAGATAGCGCTCCTCCAGAACATCGCCCCTGGCATCGACCCGCCGAACCATTTGGGCAAAGCCGTCTTTTCCCAGCACCGGCCGGCCGTCGGCGTCGAAGAACGCATCCTCGAGCACGGCCCCGCGCGCGTCGTAAACACGGGTCTCGCGAGCGAAACCTGCGGCCCGCATGACCGGCTCGCCGTCGAGCCCGAGCACGACCTCGTCGATAATGTTGCCCGCGGCGTCTAATTTGCGGCGCAAGCCGGCATAACCGCCCTTGGCCAGGATCGGCTGTCCGCCGGTGCCGAAATAGGCGGCGGAAACGAGTTCGCCGCGGGCATCGAAACCGAAAGCCCCTCTCGCGTAGCCGTCCTGCGACAGCGTCGGCCGGCCGTCGGGGCCGAAATAGGCTTCCTCGACGATATTTCCCTGCGAATCGTAGGCTTTGCGATCGATGGCATAGCCTTCCTTGCGCACGGTCGGCTGGCCGTCAACGCCGTAATAGGACTGTTCGACGATATTGCCGCGGGGATCGTAGAGCTGTTTGCTGCGCGCGAAGCCGAGCTGGTAATTTGTCGGCCGTCCATCCGTGCCGTAATAGCTCACTTCGATCAGATTATTGCGGTTGTCGTAAGACTTGACCGTCTTCGCGATCCCGTCCGAGGTCAGCGCCGGGTTGTTGTCCGGCCCGTAAAACGCCTCCTCGAGAGCATTGCCGCGGGAATCGCGGCTGATTGTTTTGCGCGACCATCCGTCCTTGTGAAAGGTCGGCTTGCCGTCGAGGCCAAAGACCTGGAGCTCGACAAGCCCGCCTCGTCCGTCGAGTTTGGAAGCAACGGCGGCGTAACCGTCCTTGACCAAGGTCGGGTTACCCTTGGGGTCAAAATAGCTTTGGCCAGTGATGTTGCCGCGGTCGTCGAGGCTTTGCCGGCGGGTCGCATAGCCGTAGGTATCCAGGGTCGGCTGTCCGTCGGGCGCGAAGAAGCTTTGTTCGATCTCGTGACCGCGCGCGTCATAGGCAAAGGTCACGCGCGCAACGCCATCCTTGCTGACGATCGGCTGGCCGTCGCTGCCGCGATAGGACACGGCGATGACCCGGCTCTGGGGGTCGAAGCTGGTCAGCTTTACCGCATAACCGTCCTTATTGGTTACCGGACCCCCATCGAGGCCGAAATAGTGCGTTTCGGTCTCGTTGCCGCGTACGTCGAAAACCGCGGTTTTGCGGGCATAGCCGTCGGTGCTGGCGGTTGGCCGGCCATCCGGCGCGAAATAGGATTCGGCGACGAGGTTGCCGCGCGCGTCGTAGCTGCGGCGCATCGTGGCGTAGCCATCCTTCATCGGCGCCGGCCGGCCATCGACTCCGAAGGTTGACCGCTCGACCAGCTGGTCGCGGGCATCGTAGGCCGCGACCTGCCGGGCAATCCCGTCTTTCGACACCGTCAGCTGGCCATCGATGCCCAGATAGGTCATCTCGGTCTCGTTGCCGCGGTCGTCGAAGCTCTGCCGGAACCCGGCATAACCCTCGGTATTGATCGTCGGCTTGCCGTCGGGGCCGAACAGATCGGTGGCGATCCGGCGGCCGCGAGCATCGTAGGTGTGCCGCATGCTGGCGATGCCGTACTTCATCGCGACCGGCCGGCCGGCGGCATCGAAGAACGCCATTTCCAGCTGGTTGCCGCGATCGTCGTAGCGCGCATGGACGATGGCGCAGCCGTAACTGGAATCGCTCGGCTGTCCGTCGAGGCCGAGCGTCGTCATTTCGAGCACGTTGCCGCGCTGATCGACAACGATGGTGTCGCCCGCGACGCCATAGCGGTTGAGCGTCGGCTTGCCCTGAGCGTCGAAAAAGGCTTCCGCGGTCCGGTTGCCGTTGGCATCGAAGGTTTCGGCGGCCTTGGCGAAGCCGTCGATCGACACGGCCAAATTGCCGTCGGTACCGATGCAGGTCTGTTGAACGTTGTGGCCCTGATTGTCGAAGCTATGCCGGTAACCGGCGCAGCCCTTATCGTCGAAGACCGGGTTCCCGTCGGTGCCGACATAATCCGTCGCCACCATGTCGCCGTGCTCGTCGAAACCGTGGCGGTAGCCGGCGTAGCCCTGCTTGCCGAGGGTCGGGGCCCCGTCCAGGCCGAAATAGGTCAGCGCGACGAGGTTGCCGCGCTCGTCATATTCCTGACGATAGCCGGCATACCCATCGGTGATCGTCGTCGGCTGGCCGTCGACGCCGAAATAGGCGCGTTCGAGGAGATGCCCGATCGCGTCGAAGGTCTGGCGATACCCGGCGTTGCCCTCCTTGTGCAAAGCGGGCGCACCATCCGTGCCGAAATACGCCCGCTCGCTTTCGTTGCCGGCCGCGTCATAGCGCGAGATAGTTTTGGCGACGCCGTCGCTGTTGAGCGCCGGCTTGCCGTCGAGGCCGAAATAGGCCTCCTCGACCGGTTTGCCGCCGTCATCCCAAACGGTCCGACGTTCGGCATAGCCGTCCGCGATGGCGGTAGGGCGTCCCTCGGCATCGAAGAAGTGAACATCGACCGGATAGCCGCGCGCGTCGAGCGCGGCGCTCGCGCTGGCAAAACCATGCTTGACCATGGTCGGCTTGCCGTCGATCCCGCGATAGACGCGGCGCACGAGGTTGCCGCGGTCATCGTAGGTCCCGTCCCACCGATACCAGCCTTCCTTGCCGGTGACCGGCGAGCCGTTGGCCGCCTGGTGCGCGACGCTCGTCGTATTGCCCCAGCGGTCGTATTCGAGCACATAGGCGGCAAAGCCCTCGGCGCCCGCGACCGGCTTTCCGTCATTGCCGAGATAGGCATAATGGGCGAGAGCGTGGTCCGGGGTATAGGCGAAGCTCACGCGGCGGACGCCGGATTTCAGCGTGATCTCGCGTCCGTCGGCGCCGATCTCCGCCTGCTGCTCGACGAGGCCTTCGGGGGAATAGGTGTAGCGCTCGCCGAAACTGCCTTCTGCGTTGCGCCGGGGACTGCCGAAATCGTTCTGGAAGCGCCGCTCGGCGATAAACCCGTTTTGGTCGAAGACCAGCTTGTGGCGGGTGATCTCGGTCTTGCTGTCCGCATCATCGGAATTGTCCGCGGCCGGATCGGCGATCGCCGGTTTGGCGCCGGCAGCACTTTGGGCGAGCGCGACGGTGTCGCTCGAGGTACTGAATTCCAGACTGACGACGTCGCGCGCCCTGAACACCTCCTCGCGAAGCAGCTTCTCGTTCTGGTCGAAGATGCGGATGCGGTCGGGCGAGCCGTCCTCGCGATACAGCACATCCCAATGCGCGGTCCCGTCCTGGTCGTCGCCATTCAAGGCGCCAGCCGCGTTTTCGCGCCGGACGCGCCGCACCTTGCCGGCGCGCGTGACGAAATGAAAGCTGACCCCGCGATGGCCGAGATCGGACGGCGCGACGGCGCTCAGCCCTTCGGGCAGGTCCCATCGCCAGATCATCGCGGCATAATGATGCGAGTGGTCGCGCAGATAGCGGTCCCAGTAATAGCCGTAGCCGCCGCCGGCCAGCAGCAGCACCGAGAACGCCGCGGCGGCCCAGCCGATGCGCCGGCGGCGCAAGCGTTCCTGGTCGCGGCGGCGCAGGTCATCAAAGCCGCAGCCGATCAGGCAAGCCATCAGCCGCAGCAGTGCGAAACGCCGCAGCCGGCTCGGCCTCGCATCTGCCCGCGGACGCACGTCGGCCGCGAGCGGCTCGATCACGTCGATCCCGCCGTCGGGCCGACGGTGTTCGCGCAACGGTTTCGGGAAGGCCTCGTCGGGTTCGCCGTCCACCAGCAGGGCGAGGACGCGGTCGCCGCGGCCAAGTTCCTGGAACAGTTCGATCTCGCGCGCCACCCAGCGCGATTGCGGCGTGTCGCGCGAGCACACCACGATCAGGTGGCGCGAGGCCTCCAGCGCCTGGCGGATCTGGTCGTTGAGATCGTTCGAGGCCGGGATTTCGTCCTCGTCGCGGAACACCTTGCGGAGCCGCGCGGGAAATCCGCGCCGCCGCAACGCCTTCGGCACGCGGTAGCGCTCCAGTGCTTCGATCAGCCAGCCGGCCCATTTGCGATCGCGCGCGACGTGCCGATAGCTGATGAAGGCGTCGTAGCGGTACCGGCCGTCCGCCTCAATCGCGTTCTCTCGCATGACCGCAGGCCCTTGGGATGCCGCGAGATCCCATGCATCTTAGCGCGGATTCAGCGCGCTTATCCCCCGATGCCACGATCGAGTATAGACCGGCAAAATCATGGTCTGGAAAACCCGGGCTGCGTGTGCCACGGTGAGGCCGAAATAGCCGAAGGTGTGCCATGAGCCAGCTCGATGTCGCCGACACCAGCCTCGGGGCGGACGCGGAGAGAGCCATGTCGGCCTATGTGCCGCCGCTGCAGCGTACGGAAGGGCAGCCGCCGCCGATCGCCGCGCATGGCGGCCTGTCCTACATGTCGTTTGACCGCGACGGCGATGCCGGCACCGCCGTGGCGCTTGAGGATGCGCTCGCCGAGATCGCCGAAGGCGAGAGCCGGCGCGTTATCGATATGATCGACAAGGCGCCCCCGGGCCCGATCAAAACCAAATGGGGCCTCGGCTTCCGCGATTACGACGAGTGCGTGAAGTACATCCGCAAGTCGAACAGCATCAAGGCCCCGGCCGGCGGGCTGGCGCTGCCGCTCCCCTATACGATCTATGAGCGGCCGAGCTACTCCGTGGTGCCGTCGAACGCCATCTGGCGGGACCCGAAGCGGGCCGATGTCGCCGCGATTTTGCGCCAGAACGAGGCAGGCAACCGGCGGCGAGACCTGTTCTTCCCGCAGGTGATGCGCGATGCACGGCGCATCGGCGAGTATTATCCCGGCCTCTCGCCCAGCAGCCCCGAATGCATGGACCGGCTCGGGCTGTCGCTGGCGCACCTCGAGTCGAAATGCGCAAACTTTTACGATTCGGCCGAGGTGGAGCGCGTATTCTATCCGGAGATCGAGAAGCTCCTGCTCGAATTCTTCCCGGACGCGACGGATGCTCTGGTCTACAACCACGACGTCTTCGACAAGGACTACACGGGTGACCGCACCGAAGACCAGGACAGCAACAACCCGGGCGTCAACGCCAATTACGCCAATCTTGTGCACAACGACCTGAACGACAACAGCGGCCGCGTGCGCTGTCGCGAGCTGCTCACCAAAAACCTGCGGAATTTCGGGCGCCCGCAGCACTACACGGAGGCGGAAGCCGACGCGAAGATGTCGCGGCGGTTCATGTCGATCAACCTCGCCAAGCCGATGGAGACGGTCGAGCAGTTCCCGTTCGTGCTCTGCGCCTGGCCCTCCTTCGCCGACCAGCCGTATATCACGAACTACCGGATCTACGACGACCGCGTCGGCGAGACCACCCGCTTCACCTACCGTCCCGATCATGAGTGGTACTGGATTCCGCGGCAAAAGCCCACCGAGGTCTCGATGCTTAAATGCTATGACTCGGTGACCGACGGCTCGGTTTCGCGCTGGTCTTTCCATACCGCCTGCATCGACCCGACCGTGCCTCTCGACGCTCCTTGCCGCAAGAACGTCGTGGTCCGCTCCTTCATCTTCTTCTAGTACCCGACATTACTGGACGATAATACCAGCCTTAATCGCCCTCGCTGCGCTTCAAGGGTGGGGCGAGGGGCCATCGCCAGGCAATAGGGGGTCAGGTGGTCGCGGCGCATGACCGTCGGCGGACGGCGCAAGCGTTGCTCTCGCCGATCCCGCCGCCGCTCGGGCCAACGAGGGCAGTCTCGGGCGACCCCCGGCAATCGCCGATCATCGAGGATTGACGCAACGGTTTGGCGCATGACGGGACCCGCGAATCGCCCGATGTTCCGATAATTCGATTTGTTCACAAGGCGTCACAGGTTTGCCGCGGCAGAAAGCCGTTGAAATTTCGGCTGCGGCCGGCCCCTTACTGTGGCCGGGCGTACAATCGCCGGGTCAAACACATAGCTGGTTTTTGCCTTTGTGCTTCGCCCGATATAGCTTCTGGTCGGCGCCCTCGATCAGCGCATCCGGCTGCTCCGAACCCGGTTTCGGCACCGTCGTCATCAGACCGGCGCTGATTGTAACGAGTTTCTGAGGGCTGCCCTGATGAGTAATGTTCAGCTGGCGAACCCCTTCCAGAATTTGTTCGGCAACAATGACGGCCCCGTCTTCCGAGGTATTGGGCAGCAATACGACAAACTCTTCTCCGCCATACCGCGCCGCGAGATCAGCCGGCCGGCGCATCATATTCTTTATTGCCACAGCAACCGCGCGCAGGCAATCGTCGCCGGCGAGGTGTCCGTACCTGTCGTTGAACTCTTTGAAATAATCGATGTCCATCATTATCACCGCGAGCGTCGTTTGTTCGCGTGCGGCACGACGGATTTCGATTTGCAGCGCCTCGTCAAAGAACCGCCGGTTCGCGATCCCCGTCAGCCCATCCCGGGTGACCAGCTCCTCCAACCGTCTGTTGGCGTTCGCCAATTGATCCTGCATCTGCTTGCGCTCGGTAATGTCGCGGATGCTGACGACATATCCGAGATCGCCCGGACACCGCTGGCGGTCGGCTTCGACCCACACAAGCGAGCCATCCTTGCGGATGCAGCGGTAAATGGCCTCTGTAATCTCCCCTTCCGGAGCATTCAGCGCCTGTCGGCGTGATCCTGACCAGGCGGCACGATCCTCGGGATGAACCAGGCCGCCAACCGGCAGGTCGACCAATTCCTCCGGCTCGTACCCGAGCACCGCCCGGCTTGCCGGAGAAACGTAGAGCCTTCGGCCGTCGGGTCCGACCAGCATGATGACATCCGTGGCGTTGTCGGCGAGCAAGCGATACCGCGCCTCACTTGCCCGAAGCTTCTCTTCGTTTTCCTTGCGCTCGGTAATGTCCCGAGTGATTTTGGCAAAGCCAGTCAGCGCGCCACCCGCATCGCGCATGGCGGTCAAAACAACATTGGCGAAAAACCGCGAGCCGTCCTTGCGCACGCGCCAGCCTTCATCTTCGACCCGCCCTTCAGCCGCGGCCTGCGCCAGCAGCCGGTCCGGCAAACCGGCCGCGATTGCTTCCGGCGGATAGAACTTCTTCATCGAATGGCCGATGATTTCGGCTTGCGTGTACCCTTTGAGACGGCGCGCCCCTTCGTTCCAGGTGACGATCAGGCCGGCCGGGTCGAGCATGATGATGGCGTAATCCTTGACGCCGCTGACGAGCAGCCGAAAGCGCTCCTCGCTTAGACGCAAGGCGTCTTCTGCTTGCTTTCGCTGTGAAATGTTCCGAGTGATCTTGGCGAAGCCAAGCAATTCACCGGCAGCGCTGTGAACCGGCGTCAGAATAACATCGGCGAAAAAGCGCGAGCCGTCCTTGCGCACCCGCCAGCCCTCATCCTCGACCCGCCCCTCAGCCGCGGCCTGAGCCAGCAGCCGGTCCGGCAAACCGGCCGCGACGGCCTCAGGCGGATAGAATAGCTTCATCGAGCGGCCAATGATTTCGGCTTGCGTATACCCTTTGAGGCGTCGGGCGCCCTCGTTCCACGTCGCGATCCGACCGTGCGGATCGAGCAGGATGATGGCGTAATCCTTGACGCCGTCGACGAGCAGACGCAGCGGCTCTTCCCCGAGCCGCAGGACCTCATTTGCATGAAAGACCTTCGCAGCAGGTATGATCTTCTTCCGCTTCAGGCGAGTGTCGCGCATGCTGTTCGCTTTAGACCGCGATGTATGAAGGAAAGCTTTAGGAACGCGATCATGACCTACCGCTCGACCGTCCTCGGCAACCAAGTGATCTCGCCTTTCTGCGTCTACGTCGAAGTGGTAGATGGCGTTTGCCGCCACATGCAGTTCATGGAGGACACCTTCGCGACCACCAATTCCTTCAGGAGCGGCGGGGAGTGGGTGATCCGCAGCAATCCCGATCACGAAGAGATCAGGGTGTGACGACCACCAGCACCGCTGACCGCGACGAAGGGCGCGTAAGCTGCGGGGCGGCCTTGTGGCCGGACTTGTCCGCGGTCGCGCTCGCGCCAACCCTCGAGACGCTCCATCTCTTCAGCCAGGTCGCGGGGAAGGCTCGTCTGATGCTGACCCCGTGGGAGAACCACGGCTGGCACGTCCCGCTCTATCTTACGCCGCGCGGGCTCTGGACCGGGCTGATCCCCGTCAAGAGACGCGCCTTCTCGCTCGAGTTCGACCTCCTCGCGGGTGCGCTGCGCTTCGCCGTTGCGGACGGGAGCGAACGGACGATCACCCTCGAGGGCAGGAGCCTTGCTTCCTTGTACGATGGAGTTTTGGCTGCAATCCGCGGGAGCGGGATCGAGGTGCGCATCGACCCGATGCCGGCGGAGATCGAAGGGGCCATACCTTTCGACCGGGATTCGGCGCCCCGCGGCTTCGATTTGGATGTCGCTCGCACCTACTGGCGCGCGCTCCTTGAGGTCCATCGCGTCTTTCAGCTGTTCCGGACCCGGTTCACGGGCAAATGCAGCCCGATCCATCTGTTCTGGGGAGCCTTCGATTTGGCCGTGACGCGCTTCTCCGGCCGTCCCGCGCCACCGCACCCTGGAGGCGCCCCGCATATGTCCGACGCCGTGGCGCGGGAGGCGTATTCGCGCGAGGTGTCGAGCGCCGGCTTCTGGCCGAACCTCGGCAGCGCCGCGGGACCCTGCTTCTACAGCTACGCCTACCCACCGCCGGCGGGCTACGCCGACCAGCCGGTGAGCCCGGCCGCGGCGCGCTTCGACGCCGGTCTCGGCGAGTTCATCCTCCCCTATTCCGCCGTCCGGGGCAGCGCCGACCCGGACGCGGCCTTGCTGGACTTCCTGCAAACGACCTATGAAGCGGCGGCCGACCGCGGCGGCTGGGACCGCGTGCTGCTCGAGCGCGAACAAGGCGCGCTCGGCCGACCTCCGACCGGCAGTTGACCTAAAACGACGTGCCTCGGCAGATCGATCTGAACGATGTCCGGCTGCTCATGCCCGTGATCGAGCACGGCAGCTTCACGGCCGCCTCCCGCGCTACCGGAATCCCGAAAGTCCGCCCGTCGGGGGAGAGGGGTTGAAAAGCGGTTCGCCTTTCTCTGGTACCGGGTACGAGGCCCAATCGGAAGAGCTTGCAGCCTGAGACTGCTTGATCGGGATCTGAGCGACGGCTGGGCTGACGTCTCGGGGTCGGCCCCCCCAATGCGCGGCGGCCCCCATCGTCACGCGGCCCCCATTGTCACGCGGCATCGACGAGCACGACCTCGCTTTCCTCAACCGCGGTCACATGCAGCGTGTCGACATCATTCACCGCCATGCCGTCGCGCGCGAGCGCCCGAATGCCGTCGACTTCGATAGCGCCCGTGGCCGGGACAAGGTAGGCCCGCCGGCCCCGGCCGAGCCTATACTCGATCGTTTGGCCCGCCCTGATCGTCGCGCCGGCGACGCGGGCATCCGTCCGGATCGGCAGCGCGCCGTCTTCGGCGAATCCCGAGGCGAGAACGACAAACCGGCCGGACCGCTCACCCTTTGGAAATGGCCGCGAGCCCCAACTCGGGGTCCCGCCGCGCCGCGTCGGCTCGATCCAGATCTGGAACAGACGCGTCGTCACATCCTCCCTGTTGTACTCGGCATGCGCGATGCCGGTCCCAGCCGACATGACCTGGACGTCGCCGGCCTCGGTGCGGCCTTGATTGCCGAGGTTATCCATGTGCGTGATCGCACCCTCCCGGACGTAGGTGATGATCTCCATGTCGCTGTGCGGGTGCGGCGGAAAGCCGGTATTCGGCGCGATCGCATCGTCGTTCCAGACGCGCAGCTTGCCCCACGAGGTTCGGTGCGGGTCGTGGTAGTTGGAGAAGGAGAAGTGGTAGTTGGCTTTGAGCCAGCCATGGTCGGCATGGCCGAGGGAAGAAAATGGACGCAGTTCGATCATCGCGGGCCTCCGGTTGACGACATCGTCGCCCTTCCCCGCATAAATGGGGAGCAGGTAAGGCGAAACACCGCGAAGGGAAAGACACCGGTGACGAAAGCAGCATCACGGGCCTGCCCGATCTTGAAGGGCTCGCGATGTAGTTTGCTGGCAAAGCTGTTACCTCATTTTGAGAGGAGGGTTGCCGGCTGGGCCGGCGGGCCGCCTCGCAGAAGGCAACACAGTTATGCAGCCGCGAATTGAGACTCTACCGAGGCGTTCTCTGCACGCCAAAGCCCGCCCGGACCGGCCCGTGCCGACGCGCCTGCTCATCCGCCCAAGAAAAGAGCAAAGGCCGGGCACGCACCCGGCCCCGTCATAACCCGTGAATGTATCTGGAGCGGGCGAAGGGATTCGAACCCTCGACCCCAACCTTGGCAAGGTTGTGCTCTACCCCTGAGCTACGCCCGCACCGCGCCGCGGTGAGCCGCAGCGACAGGGTCGCGCATCATAGCGGCGAGGGGCGGGTTTGCAAGATCTGCGTCGCGCGCTTGTGTTCGGCCGGGCGCCGCCGCATCGTGCCGGAGCGATGCCGCCGCTGACCCCCGACCAGCTCTTTGCGCGATTGGACGCGCTCGGGATCCCGCACCGGACCCATGCGCACCCGCCGGTTTTCACCGTCGAGGAAGCCCGGGCGCTGCGTGGCAGGCTGCCGGGCGGGCACTGCAAATGCCTGTTCCTGAAGGACCGCAGGGACGGGTTGTGGCTGGTCGCGGCGCTCGAAGCGCAGCCGATCGACCTGAAATGGCTGTCTGCGGCGATGTCGGCGCCGCGCTTCTCGTTCGGCAGCCCCGATCTGCTCTACCATGTGTTGGGGGTGCGGCCCGGCAGCGTCACGCCGTTTGCACTCGTCAACGACGCGGAACATCGGGTCGCGGTCGTGCTCGACCGCGCGATGCTGGCGCAGGACCCGCTGAACTACCATCCGCTGGAAAACGACCGCACCACCGCGATCGCCCCCGCTGACCTGCTGCGCTTCATTGCCGCCTGCGGTCATACCCCGCGGCTGATCGATTTCGCCGCCGCCGGCACGCCGATATAGGGTCGGCCGCGGCGACGGGCGCCGCGTCGCGACGGCTCGCGATCAGATCGGCGCGGGCGCGGCAGAGGCGGCTGCCGCAGGCCTGATATCGGCCCATCGGTTTCGATTCGGCCGGTGCGCGGCGGCCCCCTGTGTTGCCTACCTGGCGCTTGCCATACCGCCGGGGCGCCGCCATGTTTGCAGGGCGTTCCCGGAGGAGAGCAATGCCGAACGAACCTTTGATCGGTGGCGGGTCGGCCGCCGCCGCCGCCGCCGTCAAAGACACGACGACCGCGAGTTTCATGGCCGATGTGATCGATGCCTCATTCGATCAGCCGGTCATCGTCGATTTCTGGGCCCCGTGGTGCGGTCCGTGCAAGCAGCTCGGACCGATCCTCGAGAAAGCGGTGCGCGCCACCAGCGGCGCCGTGCGCATGGTCAAGCTCAACATCGACGAGAACCGCGAAATCGCGGAGCAGATGCGTATCCAGTCGATCCCGGCGGTCTACGCCTTCAAGGATGGCCGGCCGGTCGACGGTTTTGTCGGCGCGGTGCCGGAGAGCCAGGTCAGGCAGTTCGTCCAGCGGCTCGGCGGGGGCCGCGGCGGCCCGTCGCCGATCGAAGAAGCCATGGCGATGGCAAGGCAGGCCTTGCAGGACAAGGACCACGCCACCGCGGGCGCGCTGTTCGCGCAGATTCTGCAGCGCGAGCCCGGCAATGTCGAAGCCCTGCGCGGCTTGGCGCGGGCCACGATCGCGGCCGGCGATCTGGCCAAGGCGCGCCAGATCCTCGACCGGGTACCGAAGGAGAGCGCCTCAAATCCCGAGATCGCGGCGGCGCGGGCGGCGCTGGAGCTCGCCGAGCAGGGCGCCAAGGCCAAAGGCTCGATCGGCAAGCTGCGCACGCGCCTCGCCGCGGACGCCGACGATCATGAGGCGCGGTTGGAGCTCGCGACCGCGCTGTTTGCGGCCGGTGATCGCGAGCCGGCGATCGACGAATTGCTGACGCTGTACAAGCGCGATCGCGAATGGAACGAGCAGGCTGCGCGCAAGCAGCTCGTCAAATTCTTCGAGGTCATGGGTGCCACCGACCCACTGACGCTCAGCGCCCGGCGGCGGCTATCCTCGCTGATGTTTTCCTGAGGCGGCCGAACCACGGGGGCGCGCATGAGCCAGTCGGAAGCAGCAAAAGGCGAGGCGGGGTTTCCCGAAATCATACCGATCTTCCCGCTCACCGGCGTGCTGCTGCTGCCCCGGGGCCGGCTGCCGCTCAACATTTTCGAGCCGCGATATCTGGCGATGACCCGCGACGCGCTGGGCGGCGAGCGGCTGATCGGCATGATTCAGCCGAGCGAGCCTGTCCCCGGGGATCTGGTCGGCCGGGACCCGGCCGCCGCGACCCGCACACCGGCCGTCTATCCGACCGGGTGCGCGGGCCGCATCACCCAGTTTTCCGAGACCGATGACGGCCGCTATCTGATCACGCTGACCGGGGTGTCGCGGTTTCGCATTCGTGAGGAATTGCCGTTGCTGAGCGGGTATCGGCGTGTGGTGGCCGATTGGGGCGCCTTCGAGGGCGATCGTCACCGCGACGCCGATGATGACGAGCCCGGGTTCGACCGCGAACGGCTCGTCGCGGCGTTGCGCAGCTATTTCGCCCCGCGCAAGATGAGCCTTGACTGGGATGCGATCCGCGCCGCCCCCGGCGAGCAGCTGGTCAATTCCCTGGCGATGCTCTGTCCGTTCGACCCCGGAGAAAAGCAGGCACTGCTCGAAGCCGCCGATCTGGCCGAGCGCGCCCGGCTGCTGACGGCGATCGTCGAGATGGCGGCGCTGAAACCGACGCAACCCGGCACCGACGCCCGTCATTGAAGGAGGTTGCGCAGACGGCAATGGACATGCCCGCCGAGATTGACCCCAAACTGCTCGAAATCCTGGTCTGCCCGTTGACCAAGGGGCCGCTGCGCTACGACCGCGAGGCGCAGGAGCTGATCAGCGAGGATGCCGGCCTCGCCTACCCGATCCGCGACGGGATTCCGATCATGCTGGTCGACGAAGCCCGCACGTTGCGCGACGACGAGATCGGCGCAGGGGCCGCAAAACGACTGCCGCAGCCATGAGCGCCGGGCCGTGAACGCGGGCCGGCCCGCGCCCTGGCCGGTCGAGTTGCGCCTGCGGCGCGCCGAGAAGCAGCTCGAGATATCCTTCGACGATGGCAAGCGGTTCAGCCTGCCGGCCGAATACCTGCGGGTCGAGAGCCCGTCCGCCGAGGTGCAGGGACATGGGCCGGGGCAGAAGACGGTGGTTGCCGGCCGCGCCCATGTCGGCATTTTCGGTCTCGAACCGGTCGGCAATTACGCGGTTCGGATCAAGTTCGACGACCTGCACGACACCGGGATCTTTTCCTGGGAGTACCTGTACCAGCTCGGCGTCGAGCAGCCCAAACGGTGGCGCGACTATCTCGCCGCGCTGGCCGAAAAAGGCCTGAGGCGCGAGCCGGAGCGGTCGTAAGCAGCCTGCCTCGGCACCCTGGCCCAGCACCCTGGCCCAGCACCCTGGCCCGGCACCCTGGCCCGGCACCCTGGCCCGGCACCCTGGCCCGGCGTTCTGATTAAAGCTTCGCGACGTTCGGCTAACCGATTTTACAATCGTGGCCCGCGAGCAGACCAGCCGGCCGTTGGCTTCGCGCATGAATTCGGCCAAGAATAGGCAACACGTACACACGTCGGCCCGAGATACTCTTAACTGCGGCTACGGGCAGCTGGACAAGCTGCGGGATTCTATTTACATCCAACGGCGCTTGCGTAGCAATGTTTGGACGGCAGTGCCGCACAACTTGTCCTCCCGAGCCGGTCCTGGGCTTCGGGAAAGACGGCCGTTGCCACGGCGGTCCGGGCGATGCGCACCGGATGAGGGAGGGCGCAGAGTGGGGATCCGCAGCTACCGCCGCAGGCTGTTCTTCTTTGCTCTGTGGGCACTCGCCGCCGGTGGACTGGCCGGCATGGCCGCGCCGTGCCGCGCCGCGTTGGCATACGAAATCGAGCAGACGCTGTACAGTTTTTGCGCGCAGAGCAATTGCGTCGACGGCCAGAACCCCGCGGGTCCTCTGGTCAGAGACTCGGCGGGGAACCTCTACGGCATGACTTCGGATGGCGGGACCGGCAACGTCGGCACGGTATTCGAGCTGACCGCGATCGCCGGCGGCTGGACCGAAACGGTCCTGTACAGCTTCTGCACGCAGGGCAATTGCGGCGATGGCTACTATCCCTCGGGCGGCCTGTTGCTCGACCAGGCCGGGAACCTATACGGCACGACCAGCGACGGCGGTGCCCATGGCGGCGGAACGGTGTTCAAGTTGACTCCGAACCAGAGCCAGACGGTCTGGACTCACACCGTCCTCTACAGTTTCTGCGCCCAGAGCAATTGCGCCGACGGCGCGCAACCGTCCGCCGGCGTGATCATGGACAGAGGCGGAAATCTTTACGGGACCACCGGTAACGGAGGCGCGCACACCGTGGGCACGGTGTTCAAGCTGTCGCGGAACACCAACTGGGCCGAGACCGTGCTCTACAGTTTTTGCTCGGTGAGCAACTGCACGGACGGGTTCAACCCTTATGCCCCGCTGGTCACCGACGGGGTAAACCTTTACGGCACGACCTATGCCGGCGGCGGCGCGGGCGCCGGCACCGTCTTTCAGATCCTGCTGCAAGGAAGCCAGACCCAAGAGCGGGTGCTGTACAATTTCTGCTCGCAAGCGAATTGCGCCGACGGCGCGTTTCCCGATGCCGGACTGGTGTTCGACACGACGGGGTATCATCTGTACGGCACGACTTCGCAGGGCGGCCGCGGGCGCAACGGCGCCGTCTTCGTGCTGAATTCGACCCCAAGCGGAGTGACTGAGGAGGTCCTTTACAGCTTCTGTTCGCAGAGCAATTGCGCCGATGGCGAGCTGCCGGAATCCGCGCTGGTCCTCGATGCGGCCGGCAACCTGTACGGCACGACCAGTGCCGGAGGGGCCGGCGGCCATGGCGGCGGCGGCACGGTGTTCGAGTTGTCGCCGAACCAGACCCGCACCACCTGGCAAGAGACGACGCTCTACGCCTTCTGCACCCAGAGCAACTGCCCCGACGGCTTCACTCCTCAAGGGGGCTTGGTGATGGACGTCTCCGGCAGCCTTTACGGCACCACGCTCACGGAGGGCGCGCATGGGTACAGCGGCACCGTGTTTGCGGTGCGGCCCGGCATGCTGGTCGTGCACGCGCCGGTCTCGACCTCGCTGGGGAGTGTTCCAGGCACCGCGGCGCTGAGCCGCTAGCGGACGTCTTCCGCCGGCGATCCATGCGAAAAGAGGCGCCCCGATAGGAGGTCAGGATGACAGCAGGTCGGCACCGCCTTCATCGCTTCTTTGCCGGGGCGCTGGGGCTCGCGTCCACCATGCTGGCGGGCGCCGGCGCACTGTCCCCGGTCGAGGCGGCGCCGTACGAGATCGAGCAGGTTCTGTACAGTTTCTGCGCCCAGAACGGTTGCCCGGATGGCTCCGCTCCCGCCGGGCCGCTGGTCACGGACGGCTCCGGCAACCTTTACGGCACCACATCCTCCGGCGGCACCGGCTTTGGCGACTACGGTACGGTGTTCGAGCTGACGCCGGGCGTTGGCGGATGGACCGAGAAGGTCATTTACAACTTCTGTTCGATCGGCGCTTGCGTCGATGGCGCGTTCCCGGTCTCCGGGCTGACGATGGATGCCGCGGGCAATCTTTATGGGGCGGCGGCCGGCGGCACCGGCAATGGCGGGATCGTCTTCGAGCTGACGCCAAACCAGGCCCACACCGCGTGGACGGAAACCGTCCTCTATAATTTCTGCTCGCAAAGCGGCTGCGCCGACGGGAAATATCCGAACGGCGGCCTGATCTTGGGCCAGGACGGCAGCCTGTACGGCACCACGCAGGAAGGCGGCACCGGGTACGGCGGCGATTACGGCACTGCCTACCGGCTGACCCCGAACCAGGCGCACACCGCGTGGACTGAAGCCGTGCTCTATAATTTCTGCTCGCAGAGCTCGCAAAGCTATCTCTGCACCGATGGCGGCAGCCCGTTGGACGGGCTGACCGCGGATGCCGCCGGCAACCTGTACGGGACCACCGACACCGGCGGCACCACCCAATCGGGGTCGTACCCCGGAGGCACCGTGTTCGAGCTGGTGCCGAACCAGCAGAAGACGGCCTGGACCCACACCGTGCTGTACAATTTCTGTACGCTGGCCAGCTGCCTCGACGGTCAATCGCCCCAGTCCGGCTTGATCATCGACTCGGGCGGGAGGCTGTACGGGACGACCTACGCCGGCGGATCCGCCAGTTCCGGCACTGTGTTCGCGGTGAAGCCGAACCAGGGCAGCGCGACCGAGATGGTCCTTTACAGCTTCTGCAGCCAGGCCAATTGCAATGACGGCATCTCGCCCAGCGGCCGAGTGGCGATGGACAGCGTCGGCAATCTTTACGGCGCGACCGGCCGCGGCGGAAGCGGCAGCGGCGGCGTCGCGTACGAGTTGATCCCAAACCAGATGCGCACGAGCTGGCGCGAAACCGTGCTGTATGCCTTCTGCTCGCAGAGCAACTGCATCGATGGCAGTACGGCGCAGGGCGGTTTGCTGCTGGACAAAACCGGCTCGCTTTACGGCATCACAAATTCTGGCGGCGCTCATGGCGACGGCGCCGCGTTCGCGGTGCGCCCCGGCGTGGTCCTGGTGCATCCGCCGGTTTCCGATATGACGGTTGCGGCGCCGGCCACATCGGCGCTGAGCCGATAAATGCCGATAGCCTGCGCCCTTATCGGATGAGGTGAGGCGCGCCTTGCGGGCCGAGCGCATCGGTCGGGCTGGTCTCGCCGAGTTCGGCAAGCTGGTCCATCCCGTGCTTGATGCGCCCGTTTTGACCGATGACGGACGCCGCGAGCCGATAGGGCCATCGCGAGCTGTTGCCGCCGCGACGGGTTCGGCGGTTCGGTTCGATCCGCAGCGCGTCCGATCCGGTCGCGCAGCGGCGCCCTTGAAATGGCGGCTGCGCGGGCCGATCGGCTCGCTGATGCTGCATCTGCTGCCGCTGCTTGCGATCGCCGGCTGGCCGCACACCGCGTCCGAAGATCTCGCGCCGATCCCGATCCGGCTGGTCATCGAGCAATCGCCGCCGCCGCAACCGGCAGCGGTGCCGCCGATGCCCGCCGCCAGCCCGCCGCAGGGCCGTCGCGCGTCGGACGATTTCGCCGAGGCTCTATCCGCGAAGCCCAATGCCAGCCTCGGCGAGGCGTCCCGGAGTGCGGGCGAGCCGGCACCGCCGGCGCCAGCCGTGCCAACCGACGATGCCGCCCCGCCAGAGCCGAGCCCGGCGGCGCCCGAACAGTCACAGACGCCGCCCGAGCCGCAACAGCCCGCCGGGGAAACCCGGACCGCCGCGGCGGCCACCTTGCCACCTCCGAAACTCTCGGCGCCGACGGACCATCCATCGGCCGAGCCGCCCGCCGCCGTACCCCGCAGCTCGGCGCCAAACGCCGCGCCAAAGGGGCAGGCGAGGGCACCGGCCGCAAAGCCGCTGGGGTCGGAATGGCCGTTGCCGCTGCACCAGGATCACCCGCAAACGGCGCAGCGCTTGGCGGCACGGTCGGGGCCGCCCGCGGTTCGCGACGAATATTGCGCCTACGCGCTGAGCCTGACATTGCGCCACATCGACCTGCTGCCGCTCGCGGTGGTCGGAGGCCGGCAGGGAACGACGGTTCTGACGATTCGCGTGCTCGGCGACGGTACCATCAACAGCGTCAGGGTCGCGCAGAGTTCGGGTTATTCCGATATCGACGAGCGCATCGAACAAATGGTCATCGCGGTCGGCCGCTACCCGCCACTGCCGCAATGGATCCCGGGCACGTGGATGGATTTCACCTTCGACCTGCACTTCCCGCATCCGCTGCAGCGATAGTCAGGACCGCCCCGGGGCCTCCCGGCAGCGCCCCGCCCGGATGCATAGCGTCATTTGTCGCGAAAATATTCTTCGTAAGGGATGTCGTTGCTGATCAGCAGGCCGCCATCGACATCGATGGCGATGCCGGTACACATGCGGGCGGCATCGCCGGCGAGAAAGAGCACGACATCGGCGATGTCTTCCGGTTCGACCACGCGGCCGAGCGGGATCTTCTTCGCGCGCGCCGCTTTCTGTTCCGCGGTCGGCAGGGCGCCGGTAAACGGCGTTGCGGTCGGGCCGGGGCAGACCGCGTTGACCCGGATCTTGTCCGGTGCAAGTTCATAGGCGGCGTGGCGGGTAAAGCCGATCAGCCCGGCCTTGGAAGCGGTGTAATTCGCGCCGCCGCCGAACGAAATGCGCTTGCCGGCGACCGAGGCGATGTTGACGATCGACCCGCCGCCGCGACGCCGCATGTGAGGCAATACCGCCTGAATGCCGTTGAACACCCCGCCGAGATTGACCGCGATCACCCGGTCCCAGGCTTCGGCCGGCATCTTCTCGATCGTATGCCGGGTGATCGTGCCGGCACAGTTGACGAGCACGTCGATCCCGCCCGCCGCTTCGGCGATGCCCTGCGCCAGCCCTGCGAAGGCCGCGGCGTCGGCGACGTCGAGCGCATGCGCTTCGCCGCCCGCCTCCGCTGCGACCCTCTGCGCGGCGGCCGCGTCGCGGTCGAGCACCGCCACCCGGGCGCCGGCGCGGGCGAAGGCGCGGCAGGTTGCGGCGCCGATGCCGCTGCCTCCGCCGGTGACAAGAACGACTCTTCCGGAGAAATCCTCGGGCATGGCTCGTCTCCTCACAGAAAGGCGAAGGCCGGTTTTGTCAGTATCGCGCCGTCGCGAGGTCGGTGATAGTCCGCCGGCGCGTTGAGCCGTAGTCGCGAGGGTGTCTCGGCCTTTCCGAAACTTCCACCGGCATGCCCCGTTTTGTACGGGTAAGCAGCCACCCCGACGGCTTTCAACGCGAGTGACGCGATGCGGCAATCAGAGGGACGGACCGGTTTGGTGGTCGGAGCCTCGCGCGGGCTCGGCCTGGGATTGGCTGCCGAATTGCAGCGCCGCGGCTGGGATGTGGTTGCCACCGCCCGCGATGATGCCGGCCGCGAGCGGATTGACGGCCTCGCCGGCAAGCCCGGCGGTGCGGTGCGAGTCGAAATGCTCGACATCACCGACGACGTCGGCATCGCGGCGCTGCGCGAGCGGCTCGGCAATCGGGTCTTCGACCTGGTGTTCGTCAATGCCGGGATCGCCGGGCCGCGCGGGCGCGATGCGGCGAGCGCCAGCCAGGACGAGATCGCGGCCGTTTTCCAGACCAATGCCGCCGCGCCGATTCGGGTCGCGCGGGCGTTCCTCGACCGGGTCCGCGATCCGACCGGCGTCGTCGCCTTCATGAGCTCCGGGCTCGGCAGCGTCGCCGACAACACGCACGGCTATAGCGAGCTGTACAGTGCCAGCAAGGCTGCCCTGAACTCGCTGTCGCGCAGCCTCGCGGCCAAACTCGGCGGCCGCAGGGTGACGGTTCTGGCGGTCGCGCCGGGCTGGGTGCGCACCGATATCGGCGGGCCGAGCGCACCCCTCGGGGTCGAGGACAGCGTCCGCGGCATCGCCGATGTGCTCGAAAGCCGCGCCGGCTCCGGCCGGCACGGCTTCGTCGATTACCGCGGCCGCGACGTGCCGTGGTAGTACGGCCGGCTATCGGGGTTGTGGGTGTAGGAAACGTGGTCCATCAGGCTCTCCCGATTTCCGTACCTGATCTCGTACGGAAACCGGGAACAGCAAGCCTGCGGCAGGCCTATTCCGCGGCTTCTTTCACCACGACCGGCAAGGGCTCGGTACCGGTCCAGGGATGCTCGGCGACGTCGAACAGCACGCCTTCGGGGCCGTAGAACTTGACCTCGAACCCGCCGGTGCGCTCCGGGTTCTCCTGGTCGAGGTAGTGCTTGCCGCCGAGCGCCTCCACGACCTTGGCCGCATCCTCGACATCCTCGACCAGGATGCCGAAATGGTGCAGGCCGGTATAATCCAGGCCCTTGCCGATCTGGTCGGTCTTGAAGCGCAGGATGGCGAGATCGATCGTGCCGTCGCTGAGGTGATGGCCATAGGCGAGGGGCCCGTCATTCGAGCGCACGATTTTGAAATCGAAGGCCTTGACATAGAAATCGGCCATTGCGTCCGGGTCCTTGGCGGCAATGGCGATGTGGCGCAATTTGGCCATCGCGGCTCTCCTTACTCGGCAGCTTCCTTGACTTCCGCCGGCAGCGGCTCGGCACCGGCCCAGCCATGCTCGGCGATGTCGAACAGCACCCGCTCCGGCCCGTAGAACTTTTTTTCGAAATAGTTGCCGCCCTGCGATTCCTGCTGCTGGACGCGGTCGATGTAGTGCTCGGCGCCAAGGCTCTCGAGCTTCTTGGTGAAATCCTCGACATCCTCGACCAGCACCCCGAAATGATGCAGGCCGCGGTAATCCATGCCCTTGCCGAGCTGGTCGGTCTTGAATTTCAGGATCGCCATGTTCAGCGTGCCATCGCTGAGGAAGACGCCATCGGCGAGCACGCCGTTGGCGCGGCCGACCTCCTCGAAATCGAACGCCTTCTTGTAGAACTCGGCCATCGCCCGCGGGTCTTCGGCGGCAATGGCGATATGGCGCAGCTTCGGCATGGCGAACCTCCTCGGGTCAATGATGGCACATTACTAGCACGGACCGGCTGCTGTCTCGAAGCGCCGTCATCTCGAGCCATTGTCTCTGGCAATACCCGGGTTCTCCCGCGCAACGCCCTGGCGCCATTCGCGGGTCAGGGAGGCCAGAACCCGCGCCAGGCTTTTGCCGACCCGGCCCAGCGCCTCGTCCCACCGGAAGAGGCCGAAGCGGTCGAATTCCGGGATTTCGCTGCCGTCGGCGGCGACGACCGAGGAGCGGCAGACCAGGCCTCGCGGATCGGGCAAGGCTGCCGGCGCCCACAGGAACAGCGCGAGGTCCTTGTTGCGCAGGTAAGGATGAACACCGAGCGGGACGAGCGCGTTTTCCGGCGCCATCAGGCCGGTCTCCTCCGACAACTCGCGCAGCGCCGCGGCTGCCAGCTGTTCGCCGGGCTCCGCCAGCCCCTTCGGGATATCCCATCGCGGCGAGCGCGTCGCATGCCCGAGCAGGATGCGCTCGTGGTCGGTGACGAGCACGCCGCAGCTGACCGCCCGGGTCATCATCATACAGCCGCCATCGCTCAGGGCCGCGTCACGCCGCCGGACACGCCGCCGTAGAAGCCGCCGCCCTGCCGGTCGTTATCCGACGTCCCCTGGCCGCTCTGGCAGCCGAACACCAGCAGGCAGCCGAGCAGCCCCAGCCAGGCCATGGTGAACCGCAATGCCGGGCAAACCGCAAGCTCCCGCTGCCACCGGCGGACGTGACCGCCGCTGCAGACCCCCTCCCCCATGCCAATTCTCCGGTCGCCCCGGTCTTCGCAGACGCTAAGATCAGGCGGGCGCCGAGGCAATGGAGATGAGCATGACCCTGAAATTGCGCAGCTATCGGCCGGTGATCATCGGTCGGCGCGGGGCGGTGGCCGCCAATCATCCCTTGGCCGCGCAGGCCGGGCTGCTGGCCTTGCGGGCCGGCGGCAGCGCGGCCGATGCTGCGGTGGCGACCGCGCTGACGCTGGCGGTCGTCGAACCGATGATGTCGGGGCTGGGCGGCGACGGTTTCTATCATTTCTATGATCGGGCCTCGCGGCGCGCGATCGTGTTCAACGGCACCGGTCCGGCGCCGCGAGCGGCCACCCCCGAGCGCTATGTCGGCGGGATCCCGCGCACCGGGGCGTTATCGGTGTCGGTGCCGGGCCTGCTGGCCGGGCTCGACGCGCTGCACCGCCAGTTCGGCCGGCTGTCCTGGCGCGAGCTGTGCGGCGAGGCGATCCATTATGCCCGCGAGGGTTTTGGCGCGACCCCGCATTACTGCGATTTCGCCGAAGACGGGCTGGCGGTACTGCGCGCCGATCGGCGCAGCGCCGAAGTGTTTCTTGCGGCGGGTGCGGCGCCGCGTGTCGGCGCCCTCATGGGGCAGCCCGAGCTTGCGCGCACCCTCGATGAGCTCGCGTCGGAGGGCGCCGACAGCTTCTATCGCGGCGCCCTCGGGCGGCGGCTGGCCGCCGGCATGCAGGCGGCCGGCGCGCTGGTGACGGAAGCCGATCTCGTCGAATTCGAGGCCGAGCGGCAGGAGCCGATCGCGATCGACTATCGCGGCTTCACCGTGCTCGAGGCGCCGCCCAACTCGACCGGTTTCGTCTTATTGCAGGAATTGAAGATCCTCGAGAACTTCGATATCGCGGCGATGGGGCTGCTTTCGGCCGATGCGGTGCATGTCATGGTGGAGGCGAAAAAGCTGGCCTTCGCCGACCGCGAGCGCTGGGGCGCCGATCCGCGCACGCTCGACGCACCGCTCGACGAGCTGCTGTCGCCCGAATACACGGCGCGCCTGGCCGCGCGCATCGACCGCCGCCGCGCCGCCCCGACCCGCGGTCCGGTCGCGATGGCGGGCGACACCACCTATTTCTGCGTCGTCGACAGCGACGGCAACGCCGTCTCCGGCATCCAGAGCATCAACAGCGGCTGGGGCTCCGGGGTCATCGCTGGTGACACCGGGGTTCTGCTGAACAACCGCATGGCCTATTGGCATCTGGAGCCGGGCCATCCCAACCGATTGCGGCCGGGGCGTCGCGTGCGCCACACGATGAACCCGCCGCTGGTGTTGAAGGATGGCGAGTTGTGGTGCGTGTTCGGCACTCCCGGCGCCGACAACCAGGTGCAGATCAATTTCCAGGTGCTGAGCGCGATGATCGATTTTGCCCTCGACCCGCAACAGGCCGCCGAACTGCCGCGTTGGACCTCGAATGTGCCGGGGCAATACGCGAATTATCCGCATGATGGCGATGACGTGCTGACCATGGAGCGGCGGTTTCCGCAGGAGGTGCGGGCGGAGCTGGCGCGGCGCGGCCATCCGGTCGGGACCGTCGGCGATCTGGAAGGCCCGTGCAGCGTCGAGATCATCCGCCGCGACCCCGCCGGCATGCTGCTTGCCGGCTCCGATCCGCGCCGCGACGGCTGGGCATTGGCCTGGTGACCGACCGCGCGCCGGCGTCCAGCACCTTGCCCCGGCTAAGCCCGCGTGTCGGGTTTCGCCGGTGGGCGCAACCGCCAGATGGAGTCGCGCGTTAGCTCCAAGGACCAGCGTCGACGGAGCGCAAGCATGAGCAAAGGGCCGGGTCAGAAGCACTACCAGCCGACCGATCACGAACACGCCGCGCACCAGAGCGAGGCCGCGCGCCCTCGGGGCGAACGCGCCGCGACCGCGGCACGCCGCCCAGCCCGCGAAAACCGTATCGAGCACGGCGGCCATCCCGTCGAACAGGCGCCGAAAAGCCCGCGCAAAGGTCAATAGAACAGCGGAAAACGGCGGCTCTCGAAGCGGCCGGCGGCTCAGGGCTGTTGATAGGTGAGGGCCGCCCCGTCCGCGCTGTCCGGTGCCGGGGCGACCCGCCGCCGCGCCAGCACCGCTTCGGGTTCGCCGGGCGCGGGTTCGATTGCGAAGCCCAGGTCGCGGCACAGATGCAGCATGCGGTCGTTTTCGCGCAGCACGTAGCCGCAGATTTCGGTCGCGCCGAGGCGCGGCGCCGTCCGCAGCAGCCGCTGCACCAGCAGGCGCCCGAGGCCGTGGCCCTTGAGGTCGCTGCGCAGGGCAACCGCGAATTCGGCGCAGCCTCGCTCCAGATCGGCGCGCGCGGGATCGACCGCCAGTCGCGCGACGCCAAGAATCGCCCCGGTCTCGGCCGCGAAGGCGAGCAGGGCGAGCGCATGCTCATAATCGACATGGGTCAGGCGAAAGGCCAGGGGCGCCGACAACTCGCGCAACGGCGCGAAAAAGCGCAGCCGCCGATCCTCGGGCGACATCCGCGCGAACAATTCCTGCAACGCCGGCGCGTCCTCGGCCCGGATCGGGCGCAGGAATACCTGCAATCCGTCGGCGAGCCGGACCTGTTCTTCGAGTTCGGCCGGGTAGGGAGCCATCAGCGCGGCCAGGCCGGGACGCGCTGATAGACCGGCGCCGGGCCGGGCGGCGGCGGCGGCAAGGACGGCGGCGGCACCCCGAGGAAGCGGAAGAAATCGCCGAACATCCCGCCGCCGCCCGCAGGATAGCCGGGCGCGGGGGCAGGCGGGGGCGGCAATGGCCGGCCGGGTGCGGCGGTCGGTACGGCGGGTGCGGGCGGGGGCGGTGTCCCGGCGATAGTCCCGGGCGCCGCAAACGTCTCCGGTCCACCCGCCATTACCGGGGCCGGCGCGCTGGGCAGCGGCTTCACTGCCACTCCCTTGGTCGCGGCCAGCATGAAACGCTGCCAGGTGCGCGCCGGCAAGGTGCCTCCAGTCACCTTGTTCATCGGCGCATTGTCGTCGTTGCCGAGCCAGACACCGGCCACGAGATCGGCGGTATAGCCGATAAACCAGGCATCACGGTATTCCTGGGTGGTGCCGGTCTTGCCGGCGACGGGGCGCGGCAAGGCCGCCGTCTTGCCGGTGCCGTGCGAGATGACCGCGCTGAGCATCTCGTTCATTTCGCCGACCAGCTCGGGTGATACGACCCGGCCGGGGCCCGACCCGGCACGCCGGTACACCACCTTGCCGTCGCTGTCGCGGATCTCGGTGATGCCATAGGCCAGAACGCCCATTCCGCCATTGGCGAATGGCGCATACGCCGAGACCAGCTCGACCAGGTTCACCTCGTCGGTGCCGAGCGCGATGCTGGGATCGGGGGTCAATTCGGACGTGATCCCAAGCCGGTTCGCAACCGCGACGACATTGCGAACGCCGGCGCGCTGCGCGACCTGCACCGCGATCGTGTTGATCGATTGCGCCAGGCCCTCGGCCATGCTCATGTCGCCCTGGTACCGGTTCAGATAATTGTGCGGCTGCCAATTGCCGATGCGGATCGGCGCATCGACGAAATGATCCTCGGGGCTCAGCCCCGCTTCCAGCCCGGCGAGGTAGACGAATGGCTTGAAGGCCGAGCCGGGCTGTCGTTCCGCCTGGGTCGCGCGGTTGAATTGGCTCTCATTATAGTCGCGCCCGCCGACCATGGCCCGCACCGCGCCGTCCGGCGTCATCGCGACGAGCGCGCCCTGGCCAAGCCCGGCCTTGGCGCCGTCGCGCGCGATGACGTCGCCGATTGCGGTCTCGGCTTCGATCTGCAGGCGTGTATCGAGGGTGGTGCGCACGACGAGGTCGCGGTCGGCGGTGCCGGCGAAATCACGGACCTGCTCCGAGACCCAATCGGCGAAATAGCGGTTCCCCGGCCGCAACGTCGGCACCGCGGTCAGCGCGGCGCCACGGCGGGTTGCCGCCGCGGCCTCGTCATGGCCGACATAGCCGGCCTCGACCATGCGGTCGAGCACCTGGGCGGCGCGCTCGGCCGCCTTTTCGCGGTCGCGGGTCGGGCTGAACCGGGTCGGCGCCTTGAGCAGTCCGGCAATGACCGCGCTCTCGAACAGGTTCAGCTTTGCCGCCGATTTGCGGAAATACCGGTGCGCCGCGGCATCGACGCCGTAGGTGCCGGCGCCGAGATAGACCCGGTTCAGGTATATTTCGAGGATCTGCTGCTTGGTGAAGCGCCGCTCGAGCCACAACGCCAGCAAGACCTCCTGGATCTTGCGGTGGAGGCTGCGCTCGGGTGTCAGGAACAGGATTTTCGCCAGCTGCTGCGTAATCGTGCTGCCCCCTTCGACGACATGGCCGGCGCGCAGATCGATGAAGGCGGCGCGCAGCAGCCCGATCGGATCGATGCCGAAATGGTGGTAGAAGCGGCGATCCTCGGTCGCCACCACGGCTTCCGGCAGATAGGGCGACATCTCCTTCAAGGTCAGCGGCTGACCGAACAGGTCGCCGAACGTGGCGATGATTGTGCCGTCCTCGGCCTGAATGGTCACGCTCGGGCGGCGTTCGCCGAGGGTCAGCTGGCTCGTGTCCGGCAGCGTCAGCGCGAAATAGGCAAGGACGCCGCCGCCGAGGATGGCGGCCCACAAGAACAGCAGGATGCCGAACCGCAAAAAGGCCGACAACCGCACGCGGTGCCGCCGCGGCCCTGGGGACCGCGGCGGCTGACGACCGCCCGGCGGCGGATCGCGGTAGCGCTCGCCGGGATCGATCCGCAATGGCGGCTCAGGCATCGGCCACGGCGCCCGGGCCGCCCGCACCTAACCAGCTCATCCCCGTGTCCCCCGACCCCCGAACCGCCGCATTATCGGTCAAACTGTGGCAGCGCTTCGACAACGTCGGGGGAAGCCGGGCAAATCCAGTGAAATTCGCTCGGCTCAGGGCCGCGGCGGGCGGCTTTCCTCGTGATCGAGGCGGTCGCGCGCGCTTTCCTCCTGCCCGTAACTCTCTTTCGAACTGCCGGCCATGTCGTCGAGCTCGCCCTCGACGACCGAATCCTTTTGGCCCACCGCGGCGCCGCCCTTCTTGCGAAACTCCGCCTTCTCCTCCTTCTCGACGTGACGATCCTCGTCGGCCATCATTGCCTCCATCCGTTCATCGCCGCTGTCAACGCCTGGAATGGCGGAATCCTCTCGAAACCTTCGCGCAGCTCTCGGGAACCGCGCCGCCTCGCACACCGTTCTGAGGAAACGTCGAAACGAACGTCCGGAGAGGGAGCGTATGGTTGCCGGGAGCACGGCGCGCGAAATGCCGCCGATCAATGTCGGATCCAGCGAGCGGGCGCTTTCCGCCGTTATCGGTGCGGCGCTGATCGTCAATGGCGTCAGGCGGCCGTCTTTGTGGCACACGATCCTGGCCTTTGCCGGGGCGGCGATGATCCAACGCGGACTGACCGGGCATTGCGGGCTGTATCAGCGGCTCGGCGTCGACACCAACCAGGGCACGATCGGCTACGATCGGCACGAAGATCAAAGCTGGGCCGACGAGGTGGACGAGGCCTCGGAAGACAGCTTTCCGGCCAGCGATCCGCCCTCCTGGACCCCGAGCACATCGTTGGGCAGCCCCACCTCGCGCCGCCGCTGACGCTGGCGTCGAACCCTTTCCCGCTGACACCAATCCAAGACTTGGTGGCCCTAATTCCGTCGTCCCGGCGAAAAGCCGGGACGCATGCTTCCACCGTTCCGCACGGCGCGCCGTGAATCCCGGCCTGCGCCGGGACGACAGGAAGCAGGGTCCCAGGTGTCAGATTTGGTCCTCTCGCTCGGTCGAGGGGCGGGTGCACCCCGGAACCTCGATCAGTATCGGCGCTTTTTGAATGCCCGACCAAGCCGGCCACAGATCTGCCGGTCCGGGTCGCGCCGCCCGCTCTTCCGCCGCACCTGTTCGTAACCCGCCCACCCGCACATTGACGCCGCCGGGCCGGCCGAGACGGCACGTCTCGACGCGGGTTTCGCTGCGCTCGGCGCGGCTCCGGGTGTAAGCTCCGCCGGCACAACACACGGAGATGGTTGATGCTGCAGATGGCCGACCGCATGGCGGTGCTCGGCACCGAAACCGCGTTCGAGGTGCTGGCGCGCGCCAAGGCGCTCGAGGCGCAAGGCCGCTCGATCATCAATCTCGGCATCGGCCAGCCCGATTTCCCGACCCCCGAGCACATCGTCGAGGCCGCGTGCAGGGCATTGCGCGACGGCCATCACGGCTACACCCCGGCCAACGGCATCCCCGAATTGCGCGAGGCGGTCGCGGCCGACCTGCTGCGCCGGCACGGGGTCGAGGTCTCGCCGGGGCAGGTGCTGGTGGTGCCCGGCGGCAAGGTCACGATGTTTTTCGCGATCATGATGTTCGGCCAGCCCGGGGTCGAGATCCTGTACCCGAACCCGGGGTTTCCGATTTACGAAAGCGTGATCCGCTTTTCGGGCGCCACCCCGGTGCCGACGCCGCTTTACGAAAGCGCCGGGTTCTCGTTCAACGCCGAAGAGGTGCTGGCCAAGATCACCCCGCGCACACGGCTGCTGATCCTCAACAGCCCGGCCAATCCGACCGGCGGGGTCGTGCCGCGCCGCGAACTCGACCTGCTCGTCGCCGGGCTCGAACGCCACCCCCAAGTGGCGGTGCTCAGCGACGAGATCTACGGCGAGATCCTGTATGACGGCGCCGAGCATGTCAGCCTGCTGCGCTACCCGTCGCTGCGCGACCGGGTGATCCTGCTCGACGGCTGGAGCAAAACCTACGCGATGACCGGCTGGCGCATGGGCTACGGCGTATGGCCCGAGGCGCTGTTCCGCGCCGCCGAGCGGCTGGCGATCAATTGCCATTCCTGCGTCAATGCGTCGGCGCAATATGCCGGCCTGGCGGCCTTGCAAGGCCCCCGCGAGCCGGTGCGCCGCATGGTGGAAGCATTCGCCGAGCGTCGTGCGATGATCGAGCCGGCGCTGAACGCGCTGCCCGGCTTCCGCTGCGCCCGCCCCGGCGGCGCCTTCTATGCCTTTCCCAACATCGCCGGGACCGGGTTCGACGCCCGCAGCCTGCAAAACCAGCTGCTCGAAAAAGCCGGAGTGGCAACCGTTGCGGGCACCAGCTTCGGCGCGTTCGGCGAAGATTACATCAGGATCTCTTACGCCAACAGCCGCGAGGCGATCGCCGAGGCGATCGAGCGCATCCGCGCCTTTCTCGGCAACCTACCCCAGAGGTGACGTCTGAAGCACGTCAGCATCAGTAACCGGAGCACGGCAACCGGTTGAGGGCACACGGATCGAGACCTTGCGAAGCATTTGGTTGCGGCGGGCTTTCGCAGTGCGGCGGTTCTACAAGAATTAATACCATTGTTCAAAAACCACTGCGATGCAGCAGAATATGAAGAATATCTTAAGGCCATTTCGGCAGTCAGCTTCGAGATCACAACAGAAAATCTTCAATAGGGTCTTTTCACAATTTCCTGATCTGAAGGACGAGGTAGATCGTAAGATTGAGAGGTATGGGAAATTCATATGACTGAACGAGACTGAGGCGGTGCTGCCGGGACCGGATCCGGCAGCTCCGGGAGGTGACGTCGTCCGGCCAATGTCGAAGGCGCTGATTCCTCGGCTGAAGCCTCATCGCTTCCAAACGCCGCCTTCGGCTCGCGGGTCGAGTTGGCCGGGACCGGCGATGCGCACACCTTGGCGTCGTTGTGCACATAAACTAGGCACTTGTGCTGCAATATCAGGTAGACTGCCGTCGGGTCGTGGCCGGCAGGGGCCGTGACCGTACCGTGGCACGGCTTATGCGTGAGGGGCCGCACGGCTAAAGACGATTTGAAAGCGAAAGGCCGATGAAGAAAATCGAGGCGATCATCAAGCCCTTCAAGCTCGACGAGGTGAAGGAGGCGCTTCACGAGGTCGGCATCAAGGGTATCACCGTCACCGAGGCCAAGGGCTTCGGCCGCCAGAAGGGGCATACCGAGCTCTATCGCGGCGCCGAATACGTGGTCGACTTCCTGCCCAAGGTCAAAATCGAGGTCGTCATGGAAGACGCCCTGGTCGAGCGCGCGATCGAAGCCGTGCAGCAGGCTGCCCATACCGGCCGCATCGGCGACGGCAAGATCTTCGTGACCGAGATCGAGGAAGCGATCCGCATCCGCACCGGCGAGCGCGGCGGCGATGCGATCTGACCGGCCTTCTGGTCCGATGCCGGCCAGCGGTGGCGATAGTGCGCAATCGCATCTGGCTTTCGCGAGAGCTAAAGCTCTCCTCTATTCCGTCATTTCCACGAAAGCGGGAGTACAGGGCAACCGGCCTCGGGCCGCCCCTGGATGCCCGCTTTTGCGGGCATGACAAAAGGCGTTGTTGTCGGATCGCCCCACATTGACAGCGGGCGCGGTGCCCGCGGCTTGACAGGCCTGGCCCGAGGCCGTTTGGTGCCCGCCCTGCCGCCCCGAGAAGTGTTTTCACCCCTGAACCAGCGAGCGGAACCCTGCGATGTCGGATACCGAAAAAGTCATGGAGATGATCAAGGAGCACGACGTCAAATACGTCGATTTCCGGTTCACCGACCCGCGCGGGAAGTGGCAGCATCTGGCGCACCATGTGCGCACGATCAACGAGGATTTCCTGACCGAGGGGGTGATGTTCGACGGCTCGTCGATCGCCGGGTGGAAGGCGATCAACGAGAGCGACATGGTGCTGATGCCGGATTGCGCGACCGCGGTGCTCGACCCGTTCGCGGCGCAGCCCTCGCTGATCGTCTTCTGCGATGTGCACGAACCCGGCACCGGGCAGCCCTATGGCCGCGACCCGCGCTCGATCGCCAAGAAGGCCGAACAGCACCTCGCCGCGACCGGGATCGGCGACACCGCCTATTTCGGCCCGGAGGCCGAGTTCTTCGTGTTCGACGATGTGCGCTACGCGACCCACATGCAGGGCGCGATGTACGAAATCGACAGCGAGGAAGGTCCCTACGTCTCGGACAAGAAGTTTCCCGACGGCAACACCGGGCACCGGCCGCCGATCAAGGGCGGCTATTTCCCGGTGCCGCCGGTCGACAGCCAGTCGGATCTGCGCGCCGAGATGCTGTCGGTCATGCTCGACATGGGACTCGAGGTCGAAAAGCACCACCATGAGGTGGCGCCGTCGCAGAACGAGCTGGGGTTCGTGTTCTCGACCCTGGTGCGCACCGCCGACAACATGCAGATTTACAAATATGTCGTGCACAACGTCGCGCACCAATACGGCAAGACTGCTACCTTCATGCCCAAGCCGATCAAGGGCGACAACGGCTCGGGTATGCATGTGCACCAATCGATCTGGAAGGGCGAGCGACCGACCTTTGCCGGCAATCTCTACGCCGACCTGTCGGAGACCGCGCTCTACTACATCGGCGGCATCATCCGGCATGCCAAGGCGATCAACGCCTTCTCGAACCCGACCACCAACAGCTACAAGCGGCTGATCCCCGGCTTCGAGGCTCCGGTATTGCTGGCCTATTCGTCGCGCAACCGCTCGGCGTCGTGCCGCATCCCCTATGTCGCGAGCCCGAAGGGCAAGCGCGTCGAGGTGCGCTTCCCCGATCCTGCGGCCAACCCGTATCTCGCCTACGCGGCGATGCTGATGGCCGGGCTCGACGGCATCCAGAACAAGATCCACCCCGGCGACCCGATCGACAAGAACCTCTACGATCTGCCGCCGGAGGAGTTGAAGGATGTGCCGACCGTGTGCGGTTCCTTGCGCGAGGCGATCGGGGAATTGCAGCAGGACCACGCCTTCCTGCTCAAGGGAGACGTGTTCTCGACCGACCAGATCGAATCCTACCTGGAGCTGAAATGGGAGGAGGTGTACAATTTCGAGCACACCCCGCACCCGATCGAATTCCAGATGTATTACAGCGTCTAGAGTCGCGCGTCATTGCCGAGGACCCGGGCATCCAGCATGGGTGCCCGGGTCACTCATTGCCGGAATAGTTCGCGGCGTCGCCGGATCAAAATTTGCAGAGTACCGTCCGGCCTCGGCGCATGTCGCTCGTCAGCGGATCGGATCCAGCACCACGACGGGAATCTCGCGATCCGTCTTGCGCTGGTAGTCCGCATATGGCGGCCAGAATTCGAGCGATTTTTCCCACAGCCGCGCGCGCTCCTGGCCCGTGGCGGTCCGCGCCCGCGCCTTCATCTTCGTCGTCCCGACCTGCACTTCGACGACCGGGTCGGCGAGAATGTTGCGGTACCAGCCCGGGTGCTGCGGTGCCCCGCCTTTCGAGGCAATCACGAAATAGCTCTCGTCGGCTTTTCCGTAGAATAGCGGGAAGATAAACCGCTCTCCCGACTTGCGGCCGGTCGTCGTCAGCAGCAGCGCCGGGACCGTGATCTCCGGTCGGCCCGGCTGGGCCATTTTGTAGTGGTGTCCCTCGGCGCCGCCGCTGGAAAGATAGCGGTTGGCATGTTCCACCATCCAATCCGGAAGGTTCGGGGCGAGCTTGGCGTCGGTCATGCTTTGAACTCCCTCTCTCAGCCCTCGATCATAGCACCACCGGGGCACGCACGCGCAGCCTTCGCGGTATCGCGACACCGCCGGCGCGCGCTTTCACCACCGCGGTGAACGGTGCCGCTCCGGCCATTTCCTGCAGCCCGCGGCCCGGCGGAAAATGGCGGCGCCGCGGCGGTTCCCCTGTATCATTGCCGGCCGACCGAACCGCCGCCAGGAGCGCCCGCCTGATGCCGACCCCCTCGCACCTGACCAAGGACGCGCTGAAAGAGGCCGTGTGTGCCGCCATCGACCGCCACGCCAACCGCATCATCGAGATCGGCGAGACGATCCTGCATCACCCCGAAACCGGGTTCAACGAGGGCCGCACGGCGGCCCTGGTCGCCGAGCAGATGCGCGAACTCGGCCTGGCGCCGCAGACCGGGCTGGCGCTGACCGGCGTCAAGGGCCGGTTCAGGGGCGCTGGCGACGGCCCTTGCCTCGCGCTGGTCGGCGAACTCGACAGCCTGCGCACTTCCGACCACCCGCTCGCCGACCCCCATACCGGCGCGGCGCACAGCTGCGGTCATAACGCCCAGCTCGCCGGCATGCTCGGCGCCGCAATGGGTCTCGGGGCGATCGACGCCGCCAGGCACCTCGCGGGAGAAATCGTGTTTTTCGCCGTGCCGGCCGAGGAATTCATCGATGTCGAGGAGCGGCTCAGGCGCCGCGACAAGGGCGAGATCGAGTTCCTGCTCGGCAAGCCCGAACTGCTCGCCAAGGGGCATTGGGACGACATCGACATGGCGATGATGATCCACGCCGGCTCGCACGACCAGATGACGAAGCGTGCCTTTATCGCCGATTCGTCAAATGGGGCGCTGGTTAAGCAGATCCGCTTTCTCGGGCGGGCCAGCCACGCCGGGGGTGCGCCGCAACTCGGCATCAATGCGCTTTCCGCGGCGCAGATCGCCCTCAACGCGATCCATTGCCAGCGCGAAACCTTCTACGACCGCGACACGATCCGCATCCATCCGATCATCACCAAAGGCGGCGACGCGGTCAGTGTCGTGCCCGCCGAGGTGACGATGGAAACCTTTGTGCGCGGCGGCTCGCTGGAGGCAATCCAGGACGCCAATATGAAAGTCGACCGCTGCCTTCGCGCTGGCGCGATGGCGATGGGTGCCGAGGTCGAGATCTCGACGATCCCCGGTTACCTGCCGCAACGCAACGACCGCCGGCTCGGGGAATTGTTCGGCGCCAATGTCGAGGCCTTGTTCGGGCCGGGCCAGTTCGATATCGGCGGTCATCGCACGGGATCGACCGACATGGGCGACATCGCCCACCTGATGCCGGTCATTCACCCCTACGTCGCGGCCGCGCACGGCAAGACTCACGGCGCCGATTTCCACATCAGCGAGCCGCAGCACGCCTACCTGACCCCTGCCAAGCTCCTTGCCATGACCGCCATCGATTTGTTGTACGGCGATGCCGCGGCGGCCAAGGACGCATTGTCGAAGTTCCAGCCGGCGATGACCAAACCGGGCTATCTCGACTTCGCGAGGGGGCTGTTCCAGAAGGAGCGGTATAACGCGCCGGGTTGAACGGTTGCCGCGGGCCGCGGCATCAACGCGCCGCGGTTTATCTGCCGTTCCCGCAAGCTGACACGGAAGGCCGCTGGCGATGAGCCGGGCGGCCGCGGGAGGTTGTCAAGTACCGAGGATCGTGCCCTGCGGGATGCCGGCCTCGGCCGATTTGATCTTGGCGCCGTTGTCGAGGCGCACGCGGGAGACCTCGACAAAGCCGCCCTGCGCCAGAATGCGCAGACCCTCCGGTCCGGTCGAAACCACCTCGCCGATCTTCTTGCCGCGCACCGCGCCGAAGGTGCCGGCCGGGATCTTCTTCGCGTCGAACAGATAGAGCTTCTTGTCGCCGAATGTCGTCCAGGCGCCCGGCGCCGGGTTGCAGCCGCGGATCAGGTCGTAAACAAAATCAACGTGGTGGCCCCAGGTGATCCGTGATTCGGCCTCGCGTACCCAGCCTTCATAGGTGGCCTTGCTTTCGTCCTGGGTCGATTCCGTGGCGCGGCCGGCAATCACCAGATCGGCGGCCTGCAGCAACGCGTCCACCCCGAGCGGAAAGATCTTGTCGAAATAGAGCGAGGCGGCGGTGTCATCGGGGCCGATCGCGCAGCGCTTCTGCAGGATCACCGGCCCTTCATCGAGCCCGGGGGTCGGACGGAAAATCGTCAGCCCGGTCTCGCTGCGGCCGCGGATGATCGCCCACGGGATCGACGCTGCCCCGCGATGCAAGGGCAGCAGCGAGGGGTGGAACTGGATCATACCGTGCTTGGGTATGGCGCAGAATTCGGGCGGCGCGAACAGCAGTACATAGGCCATGACGCCGAGATCGGCGTCGAGATCGCGCAGCGCACCCTGCGCCTCCGGGTCGGAGTATTTCGGAAAGCGGAACAGCTTGAGCTTGTGCTCTTCGGCGGCCGCGACGAGCGGGTCGGGGCGCGCGCCCGGCTTGTCCGGGGCGGCGAACACGCCGGCGACTTCGTCGCCGCGATTAAGAAAGGCTTCGAGCACGGCCTTGCCAAAGGCTTGCTGACCGACGATGACGACGCGCATGGTTCACCGATCTCGCGATGGCTTTATGGGGCGGCAGAGTTCCACGATGCCAGGGCAACGGCAAGCCCGATGCGATCTCCGGCAGCGGGGTTTACGAGCAGCAGCGGGCGGACAGGGCGACGACGAGACGTTCTTCCTCGCTCAGCTGCTCCCCAATTGCTATCCCGTGAGTATGGGCGTGACCGTGATGATCCCGCGCGCCAGCCGGCTCGGGGATTTGGTCGGGCTCGGGTCGGGGCAGGCCCGCCTCGCGCATCTCGGCGCGGCGGCGCGCGGTCGCGGCGCGGTCGAGACGCAACCTGTCACCCAGAAACACCACGCCGTGATCGCGCTCGGCCGCCGCCTTCGAGACGTAACCCTGGCGTACATCGTTCTCGATGGCATCGAGGTCGCGGTCGAGCGGCGAGCCGAAGCCGCCGCCCCCTCCGGAGCGCAGGATGTAGGCGTCGCCCGAATGCAGGACCTGGTTGAAGGCCTTGCCGCTCGGGAAGGTGTGCTCGTCCTCGCCGAAGCGATGGATCGCGACGCCGTTGCCGGCCGCCGGGAGCCCGCCGAAGAGGCCCCAGGGCCGGCACTTGACGCGGTCGATCTGGGCGTTGAAGCGGATGTCGGCACGCGCCTGCACGACCTGCTCGGTCCCGAGCCCGCCGCGGAACCGGCCGGCGCCGCCGGAATCCGGGCGCAGCGCATAGCGCTCGACGAGCAAGGGATATTTGGCTTCGACCTGCTCCGACGGCCCGTTATGGGTGTCGCCGTCATTCATCGCGATCGTCGCGTTCATGCCGTCGCTGTCGTGCTTGGCGCCCCAGCCGCCGCCGATCAGCCCGCCGAGATAGATGTAGAAGCTGTTGTCCTTCGGCCGGCGGCCATTGACCCGGCCGACCACGAGATCGGCATGGTGTCCGGCCATGACCTGCTCGGGCAAGGCCGGGCTCAATGCCTTGAAGATCGTGTCGACGATCGTCATCGGGTACGTCATCCACATGCGCATCGCGGCCGGCTTGACCGCGCTGACGACGCGCCCCGGCGGCAGGATCACATCAAGGCCGCGGAACTGGCCCTCGTTGATCGGCAGGTCGAGCGGCGAGGTCAGGCATTTGAAGGCGACGCCGCAACAGGACCGGCCGGCGGTCTCGCCGGAATTGTAGAAGCCGGAGACCTGCTTCGAGACATCGCTCAGGTCGACCGTCATGCGCTCGCCGGCGACCGTGACCTTGACGCGGATCGGGATGCGCTGCCCGGCGACGACGCCGTCATCATCCATGAAGGATTCGGCCTCGTAGACGCCGTCCGGGAAGGCGCGGATACGGGCGCGGGCGCGGGCCTCGCTGTGGTCCATGATGGCTTCGATCGCCGCCAGCACCTCGTCACAGCCGTATTTCTCGATCATCTCGAGGAAGCGCTTCTCGCCGGTCTTGACCGAGGCGATTTGCGCCCTGAGGTCGCCCATTGCCCGCTCCGGCAGCCGCACATTCATGCGGATGATGTCCATGATCTCGTCATTGGCGACGCCGGCGCGCCAGGCCTTGACGATCGGCATCTGCAAGCCTTCGGAATAGATGTCGGTGGTGATGCCGTCGAGCGTGCCGCCGATATCGGGCCAATGCGCCATGCAGCCGGAAAACGCCACGAGCCGGCCCTCGTGGAAGATCGGCACCGAGAACGTCATGTGGTTCAGGTGGCTGCCGGTGATGTAGGCATCGTTGGTCAAGAGGATGTCGCCGGGCTGGATTCCGGTATTGATCCCCTCGGGCCCGAAATGCCTGAGCTTGGCCTTGATCGTGTCGGCGATGCCGCGGATGAACATCGGCAGGCCGAGGCCGATTGACAGGATGTTGCCCTCGGCATCGAACAGCCCGACCGTGAAGTCCAGCGCCTCGTAGATGATCATGTTGTAGGCGGTGCGCATCAGGTTGGTCTTCATCTCCTCGGTCGCGGCAATCAGGCAATTGCGCACGATCTCGGTGATGACCGGGTCGGCCTTACCTTGGGGGGCGACCGCGGGCGATGCGGCTGGGGAGCGAAAATCGGAAACGTCGTTCATCGGTTCTCTCAGCTGGTCAGTCCGGGATCGGCCGAAGGGCGAGGCCCGGAACCCAGGGACACCGGCCTCTGGAATATGGGTTCCGGGCTCGCCGCCGAGCCTGTCCTCGGGCCGGCCTTCGGCCGGACCCGGGGGCGGCGCCCCGGAATGACAACCGTTTTTTTTAAGCGATCATTTCAGCTCCGGGCGATCGTAATGACCAGGTTGCCGTATTTGTCGACTTCGAGCACGTCCCCGGGGTGGACGACGGTGGTCGAGGCATGCTCCTCGACGAGCGCCGGACCGGCAATATGGTTGCCGGCAAGAAGATGGGCGCGCCGGAAGGTGGGCGTATCGATGAAGCCCGGCCGCCCGCCGGCTTTCGTTTCCCCGCTGAAATATACCGGTCGGGTGCCGCCCTGGGCCTCGGGCGCCGGTCGCGCACCGCCTTCGCCAATACGTTCCAGCCTCGGCTTGTTGAGATGCCCGGTGACGGCGCTGCGCAGGCTGACGATCTCGGCCGGTTCCGCCGCAGCGGAGTGGCCGTAGCGCACCTCGTGGACCGCGTCGAAGCGGCGCTTGATCGCGGCCCGATCCTCGGCACGGAACAACTCTAGCGGCAGTTCAACTGTGACGGCGTGCTCCTGCCCGACATACCGCATGTCGGCGGCCCGGGTCACGGTCGTCTCGGCGGTCGCGATGCCGCTGCGCCGCACCCCCTCGCGGCCTTCCGTCTCCATCGCGCCGTACAGGCCCTCCATCTCGGCAAAGGAAGCCTGCGCCAGCGGCGTGAACCAGGTCGTCACGAAATCCCGGCGCAGATCGGACACCAGCATGCCCCAGGCCGAGAAATGACCGGGAGCATGCGGGATCACCACCCGCGGAATGCGCAGTTCGCGCGCGATCATCGCGGCGTGCAACGGCCCGGCGCCGCCATAGGCGACCAGCGCGAAATCGGCCGCGTCGAGCCCGCGCTCGGTCGTCACCCACCGCACGACATGCGCCATCTTGGTCGTCGCGATGCGCAGGATGCCCTCCGCCGCGGCGGTCACATCGAGACCGAGCGGATCGGCGATGCGCTCGCGAATCGCGCGCTCGGCGGCTTCCAGGTCTAACCGCATTTCGCCGCCGAGAAAACGGTCCGCGCCAAGCCGTCCGAGCACGAGATTGGCATCGGTGATGGTCGGCTCGGTACCGCCGCGGCCATAGCACACCGGCCCGGGCTCGGCGCCGGCGCTTTCCGGACCGACCCGCAAACCGCCGCCGGTCTCGACCCGGGCGATGCTGCCGCCGCCGGTGCCGACTTCCTGGATGTCGATCATCGGCATTTGCACCGGCAATCCGCTGGCGTAGCCGCCGATCATCGCGTTGCCGGTCATCAGCACCTGGCCGTCATGGATGACCCCGGCCTTCGCCGTCGTGCCGCCCATGTCGAAGGCGATCGCATTGTCGAGCCCGATCGCGTCGCACAACGCCTTGGTGCCGACCACCCCGGCCGCCGGCCCGCTTTCGAGCATGCGGATACAGGCGCGCTGCGCCTCACCGATATCGAACAGCCCGCCCGAGGACTGCACGATCAGAAAGGTGCCCGCGAAGCCCGCCTCGCCGAGATGGCTGCGCATCTCGCCGAGATAACGCCGCACCCGCGGCCCGACATAGGCGTTGGCGGCGACCGTCGAACTGCGCTCGAACTCGCGGTATTCCTGCGACAATTCGTGCGAGGCGGTGACGAACAGATCCGGGTAGGCGCGCTCGATGATCGCCTTGGCGCGGCGCTCGTGCTCGGGGTTGCGGTAGGAATGCAGGAACAGGATCGCGACCGCTTCGGCCCCGTCGGCGACGGCCGCGGCGAGCACTGTACGAACCTCCTCATCATCGAGCGGGATCAGCACCCGCCCCTCCGCATCCATGCGCTCGCGGATCTCGTAGCGCCGCGCCCGCTCGATCAGCGGCACGTGCTTCTGAAAGAACAAATTGTACGATTCGGGCCGGTTGACCCGGCCGATCTCATAGATGTCGCGGAACCCCTGAGTGGTCAGCAGGATTGCGGGGGCACCGCTGCGCTCCAGGATTGTGTTGATCGCGATCGTCGTGCCGTGCAGGAACAGCTGCGACGCCGCGAAGGACGACCCAGTTTTTTCGACGCCCGCGGCGATGCCGTCGACGAGGCGGCGCGGCGTCGTCAATGTCTTGCCCAGGCGCAGCCCGCCGCTCGCCTCGTCGAACACCGCGACATCGGTGAAGGTGCCGCCGACATCGGCCGACAAGCGGGTCTGTGATGTCGCGGA
>Ga0213875_10000392_pt1 | contig 38933 bp, 39 predicted proteins | sample BarmaccomBMRX_R8_FD_160105 | JGI IMG/M metagenome (GOLD analysis project Ga0213875, IMG submission 160105) | Root-associated microbial communities from Barbacenia macrantha in rupestrian grasslands, the National Park of Serra do Cipo, Brazil - RX_R8 | ecosystem: Host-associated > Plants > Roots...
CCCGTTGGCCCCACGATTGAACGGCGGCCTGATCTCCCGCCCCCGCATCGCACTGATCGAGCTTGCCGCCCCGGCAAGCCGTCGCATCGACAAAGATGAAGTCGATGCCGTCGAGCCGGTGGCGAAAAATCTCCGGGGCGTGGCAATAGGCGTCACCAAGATCCTGTATCATCTGCGGCGTCAGCTGCGCGGAACTCGAGTGCAGCAGGCTGACGCGGCCGGTAAAATCCGTCGGATCGCAGCTCGCCGATCTCCCCTGCACAGGCTGCCCGTTAAGCGGTCCGGCCGGAATCCACGCCGCCGCCGCGGCGGCAAGGAACGAAATCGCCATGAGCAGCCGAAACGGCATATCGACATTCTCCCCACCCGCGTCGCCGATGCCTCAAAAACATCGGTTCGAGGACCGGCAAGCGACGTAATGCCGGTCGAAGCCCGCCCTGCCCGACAATAGGCCGAAGCGGGCGACAAGACACCCGCCAGCGCTCTGATCCGGCAATTGATGGTCATTCGGCGCCGGAGCCCGGCTGAATTCGGCATGGGGCACCCCGCCCCGCCCGTCCGGCGCCCGGACTGGTCCGCGGCAGGCTCGTCCGCCGCGGGATGGGCGGGCAGGACAGGCGCGCGGAGGATTGCCCGGAAGGGTTGCGTGGGACAGGATTACCCGAGAGGATTGATCGCGGCGTGCTCGGGTTGACGCAGGAGATCGGGCGGTGGACCTGGCCTTGGCCGACCGCAGCGGGGTCCGCGAGGGAGGCGACCCATGAAAATCCGCGAGATCATGCAGACCGATGTGCATTTTCTGAGCCCGAACGCCAGCGTCCAGGAGGCGGCGCAGCTCATGGGCGATCTCGGCATGCGCTCGTTGCCGGTCGGCACGCAGGGGGACCTTCAAGGCATTCTGACCGATGGCGACCTGCTGATCCGGCTGGTTGCCCGCGGGCGCGACCCGCGCGCCACGACGGTCGCCGAGATCATGTCGAGATCGGTCGTGGTCTGCAGCGCCGACGACACCGCCGACAACGTCGTGGACGAGATGGTGTCGCGCAACATCCGGCGAATGCCGGTAATCGATACGAACAAGCAGGTGGTCGGCATGGTCGGGCTCGACCACCTGTCGCGCGACACGCCGCACCGGCTGTCGCGGGCAGGAAACCGCCGCGAGCGCGCCGACAAGCCGGTATCGGCCTCGCTGCTGGTGGTGGAGGACGAGGAGGACATCCGCGAGTTGCTGACGGCGATGCTGGCGGATGACGGGCACCAATGCGCCGAGGCGGGGACCTGCGCCGCGGCGCGGGCGCTGATCGAGGCTCAACGCTTTGATCTCGTGATCACCGATGTGAAGCTCCCGGACGGGACCGGCATCGACGTCGCGCGCGCCGCCAAACAGGCGGGCACCGGGTGTCTGCTGGTCACCGGCGACGCCAACCAGATGCAGCGGCTGCAGTTTCGCGACGAGGAGTATCTGGCCAAGCCGTTCCGCGCCTCGGAACTGCGCGAGCGCGTCCGCAAATTGCTGCCGGCGGCCCGCGTCGCCAACAACGAAGCCGTTGCCGTCGAGCAGAACAGGCTTCGCGGCTCCGAACGGCGCCGGAAATGGTTCCCGTTCCGGATCAGCTGAAACCGCCGGCTCGACATGTCGGCTGGCGATGGTGCCGGCGGCGAACGGAAACTGTGCCTTCGCGCCCGCGTTAAAGCATAACGGATGCGTTGATTTCCCGCCGCGCCAAACGCGCATTCGGCGCGATGACGCCGGCGAGGTTCGAGCTTGAGGGAGGATCGCTTGCTCCAGAGCGCCGCTGCACCGACCATCGCCGCGCGCATCGATCGGTTTCCGAACACCAGCTACGTCCGCCGGCTCGTCACGTTCCTGTCGCTGGGGGGCTGCTTCGAGTTCTACGACCTGTTTCTGATGGGGTATATCGGGCCGGGATTTTTCAGCGCCAAGCTGTTCAGCCCGACGACGCAGGGCCTGTTCGACCTGAACGGGTTCGCGAGCTTTGTCGCGGCGACATTTGCCGGCCTGTTCATCGGCACGCTTCTGTTCAGCTGGGTCTCCGACCGGCTCGGCCGTCGCTCGGTATTTACCTATTCGCTGCTCTGGTATTGCGCCTGCACGCTGATCATGGCGTTTCAGTCGACCGCGCCGGCGCTCGACCTGTGGCGCTTTATCGCCAGTGTCGGGATCGGGGTCGAGCTGGTCAATATCGACACGTACCTGTCCGAACTGGTGCCGAAGGAGCGCCGCGGCGCCTCGTTCGCCTACAACCAGTTCGTCCAGTTCTGCGCAGTGCCGGTGGTGGCATTTCTAGCGTGGCTGCTGATCCCGCGGACCGTGCTGGGATTGGAAGGCTGGCGCTGGGTGGTCATCATCGGCGCGGCGGGCGCGGCGGTGATCTGGTGGCTGCGGCTGCGACTGCCGGAATCGCCGCGCTGGCTGGCGCAGCACGGGCGCACCGGCGAAGCCCAGCGCATCGTCGCAGTCATGGAGGAACGCATAGAGCGCGAGACCGGGCGGCCATTGCCGCCGCCCGAAACGGTGCTTGGCGAAAGCGAGATCGCCGAAGGTTCGTGGATCGAAATGTGGCAGGGACCGTATCTGAAACGCACGATCATCCTGTCGATATACAACTTGTTCCAGACGATCGGCTATTACGGGTTTGCGAGCTGGGTTCCGACGTTGCTGATCAGCCAGGGCATCACGACGACGCGCTCGCTCGAATACACCTTTATCGTGGCGCTGGCGGCGCCGGTCGGGCCGCTGATCGGCACGCTCTGCGCCGATGCGATCGACCGCAAATGGCAGATCGCGTGGGCGGCCGTCGTCATCGCGATCTGCGGATTGCTGTTCTCGCAACAGACCAGCGCGGTCGGCATCATCGTCTTCGGCATCCTGATCACGATCGCGAACAATTGGCTGTCATTCTCCTTTCACGCGTATCAGGCCGAGCTTTACCCGACCCGCATCCGCGCCATGGCGGTCGGTTTCGTCTATTCCTGGAGCCGCTTCAGCACGATCTTCACCGGCTATCTGATCGCGTTTCTGCTGCGCAGCTACGGCACGACCGGGGTGTTCGTGTTCATCGCGGCGGCCATGGCGATCGTCGTTGTCGTAATCGGCGGCTTTGGTCCGCGTACCAGCCGCCTGCGGCTGGAAGCGATATCGCATTGAGCGCCGGCTTCCTTCGGCCAGGGCGATCGGCAGTCCGCCCGGCGCGCGGCAGTCTTTGGCCGGTCGCCAGCGCCGGCCGCGCCAGATTGGCACGATGGCGGAAGCCCGGACGTGCGGTGATCGGCCGCGCTGCGATCGGCGCAGCAATTGTCGCCGCAATTGCGGCGGCAGCGACCCCTTATGGGCGGGCCGCCGAAACGGACTGGTCGCAGGCCGAGCGCGTCACCGTCGTCGCAATCGAGTATCGCTTCGAACCGAACCGGCTGGAGTTCCACCGCGGCGTCGCTTATCGGCTGCATCTCGAAAACGCCGGCAAGGAGATGCACGAGTTCACCGCGCCGGCCTTCTTCAAGGCGGTCGACATCCGCAACCCCGATGCCCTGAACCCGGATCGCACCGAGCTTGCAGTCCAGCCCGGCGAGCAGAAGGATTTGTATTTCGTCGCCCGCGACCCCGGACATTACTCGCTCGTCTGCGCCGATCACGACTGGGCCGGCATGACCGGCGACATCACGATCGAATAAGCGCTGACGAAGCGGCGTCAGCCGGCCAGCAAGGCCTCGATCCGCTTCATGTCGGGAGTGTCGATCCCGCGTTTGCGGAATTCGGCAAAATCCGCCAGCACGGCCTGTCCGAAGGTCCGGTCTTCATCCAGTTTCTTGCCGTTGTTGTCGAGATAGATCGCCTTCGCCTCATCGAAGCGGCCCAGGAACAGGAGCGCGTGGGCCCGGTTGGTCTCGATCCATAGCTGCGCCGGGTCGAGCGCGAGCGCCTCCTGGGCGCGCTGCGCGGCTTCCTGCGGCTTTTTGTCGAGCAGCAACACCCAGGACAGCGAACCCAGCGCCGAAGCGAGAGCGCGTTTGGCCTGGTCGGCGTCGGCCGCGGCCAGAGCCGAAACCTGCCGCGCCAGCTCGACCCGTTCCCGCTCGGCGGCCAGAGCGCCGGCCAGATCGGGACCATCTTCCTTGGCCTCCGCCAGCGCCTTCGCAAATCCTTCGAGCTCGGTAAGCCTTTGCGGGTCGCCGGGCTGAGCCTGCGCCATCTTGCTGACCATATCGATCCCGTTGGGCATGCTCTTGAGGCGGCCGACGATATCGTCGCGCTGATCGCTGACCCAGGTCAGGTCGTTGTCGCTGTTGCTCGATGTCGGGTTGATCTCCTTGAGGTGCACGGCGACCTTCTCGGCCTGTTCGAGCGCATCGAAAGCGGCCGAAACATCATTTTCCTGCAGCACGATCTCGCTGATCCGCATCGTCGGATAAAACAGGATCCGCTGCCACCTCACATTGGTGGGATCTTCCTGGATCAGTTTTGCTGCGGTCTGGGCCTCGATGCGGTACTCGGCCAGAGCACCGTCCCAGTTTTTCTGGTCGCTGAGTACGCTGCCGATCTTTTCATGGCTGATTGCGATGTCGTCATCCCAGCGTTGCGCGCCCGGAAAATTGGCCGCGAGATGCTCGCCGATATCGAGATCGGCGCGGTACTCGACGAGCGCCTCGTCGAGCTTCCCTTCCTTGCGGAGAATGTCGCCGATCTTGCTGTGGCTGTTAGCCAGGTCGCGCAGCCATCCGACATTGCTTTTGTCGCGCTCGACCAGCTGTTCGCGGATTTCGAGATCGGCGCGGTATTCGGCGAGTGCTTCGTCGAGCTTGTTCTTGTCGCGCAGCGCGTCGCCGACCCGCTGATGGCTGGTCGACGCGTCGCTCTGCCACATGGCGTTGCTCGGGTCGCGTTCGATCAGGCTCTCGCAGATCTTCAGATCGGCCTGGTATTCGGCGAGGGCGCCGTCGAGATCGCCCTGATCGTGCAGAACATCTCCGACCTTCTCATGCGCTATGCCGAGGCTGCGCTGCCAGATTGCGTTGGTCGCGTCCTGGGCCACCAGCCGTTGCATGATGTCGAGCTTGGCGCGGTATTCGGCCAGGGCGCCGGTCAGGTTGCCCTGGTCGCGCAGAACATCGCCCATCCGCTCATGGGCGATCGACAGATCGCGCTGCCATTCCCAGTTTTTCGGATTGGTCGTGACTAGACCGCCGATAATGTCCAGCGCGTCCCGGTATTCGCTCGAAGCGGCCCCGAGCTTGCCGAGCGCGCGCAGCGCGTCGCCCACCGCCTCGTGCGCGACCGAAAGATTGCGCCGCCACAGATCGTCCTTCGGCTCCCGCTCGACGAGCTGCTTCATGATGTCGAGATAGCCGCGGTATTCCGCGAGGGCGCTGGTGACGTCGCCGACATCGACCAGCGCGTCGCCGACCCGCTGGCGCGCCGAGGCGAAATCGTTCAGCCACGAGGTGTTGGTCGGGTCTTCCTTGGTCAAGGCGGCCAGGATCTCACGTGCGGCTTGCGCCCGGCGCAGCGATTCCGGGCTGTCGCCGAGCGCTTCGTAAGTGTCGGCGAAAGAGATCAGCATCGCCGCCTGGCGCGAGCGCAGATGCTGCGAATTCGGCGAGGTGGCGGCGAGCCGGTCGAACGCGGTTTCGGCGGTGTCGAGGATGTCGCGCACGGTCTCCGCCGACACCCCGACGAGAGGCCGCAACTTCTCCGCCACCGAGGTGACCAGCGTGTCGGCGGTATCGACGGCGGTGTCGAAGCTCTGCTCGGCGCGTTCGGTCGCGGCAGTTGCGGCCGCGCGCTGCTGCTCGGCGATCGCCTGCTGCTGCTCGGCCAACGCCTGCTGCTGCTCGGCGCGCTGCTGCTGAGCTTCGGCGAATTGTTTCTGCTGTTCGGCGATGACCTGCTGCTGCTCCGCGAACTGTTTCTGCTGTTCGGCGATCACCCGCTGCTGCTCGGCAGCCTGGCGCTGGCGGTCCGCCTCGATGCTGCTGCGGTAAGCCCACCAGAACAGGCCGATATTGACAAAGGCGAGCAGCGCCATCGCGACCGCGATCCAGTGCGCGCGGCGGGCGCGGCGCCGTTCGCGCCGCAACGCGTCCTCGCGGGCGACGGCTTCGGCCTCGGCCTGGCGCAGCCGCCGGCTGTCGCGGCTCTGGCGAATGACCCCGGTCAGCACATCGTGGACGATCTCGACGCGCGCCACGTCGAGCCGTTCCTCGATGCGCAGCAGTCGGCGCGCGACCAGCTCGTCGAGCGCGGCGGCCGGAACGTTATGCCCCGCCAGCACGCGGCGCGCCCGCTCCAGGCTGATGCTTTCGCGGAACCCGGAATCGCTCAGCAGTTCATCCTCGATGAAGGCACGAAGCGCCGGCGGCTGGTCGGCGAGGGCGCGCTCGTAAAAGCCCTCGATGATGCGCTCGCGGTTTTCGGCGATCAGCTCCCGGGTGATCGCCGGCAGCCCCGCCTGCAGCCGGCGCTCATCGAGTTCGCTGCAGATCAGGCTGAGGAGCGCGGGTTCGACCTCGAAGGCGCGCGTCGCATCCGCCTCGTTGCCGCCAAAGGCGTCCTCGGGATCGCTGCGACCGATAAAGCGGATGATCTCGCCGGCGAGATCGGGCGTGATCAGCCCCGGCGCCGGCTTCAGAATCGCGTCGAGCGCCTGGCTGCCGGACATCCGGCGCAGCCGGAAACGATTGCGCCCGAGAGAGGGTGCGCGGGCGCGCAGGCTTTCGAGCGGCGCCAGGAAGTCCTCGCGCAGGGCGATGACGATCCGGTAATCGTGCCGATCGAGAAGGTAATCCTCGATGACCTCCGGGTTCTCCTCGATCGCCTTCTCGAAGGTCTCGGGCGGGCGGTTCTCGATCAGATCGGCCAGTTCGACGAGGAAACTCTGGCTCGCGGCGCGGCTCCCCTCGCGTTCGAGACCGAGGGTGAAAATCTCCTCGAACTGGTCGAAGACGAGGACCGGTACCAGTTCGCGATCGTTACGGGCCAAAAGGCGCCGGTCCGCCCGGTGAAAATAGGCCCACAGGCTCTCCGCGCTGCCGATCGGGGTCGCCTCGGCGACCTCCTCGGTGGCGAATTCCCGCTCCATCGTGGCCTTGACCTGGGCAGCGAGCGCCGGCGCGCCGGGCAGGTAATCGAGGCGCACCAGGATCGGCAACAGCCCGCCGGCACGCAGGCGCGGGAACAGCCCGGCCTGCAGCAGCGACGTCTTGCCGAGCCCGGAGCGCCCGAACAGCAGGGTGACAGGATCGCGGCGCACTCGGCGAAACAGCTCTTCGGCCTCGCCGCTGCGGCCGAAAAAGAAGGCGCGGCGCGCTTCCGAGAAAGCGTCGAGCCCCGGCCACGGGCGCAGCCCGTCGAGGCCCGGTTCGGCGCCGGCATCGGCGATCGTCACCGCGGCCCTCCGAAGCGCTTCAGCTGCGCCACGAACTCGGGGGTCGGGCGCCCCTCCGGCAGCGATGTGATGTTGATGTCGCGAAAGCGCGGCGGGACCATCGCGAAACTCGACGTGTCATCGATCACGACCGGGGTGATGAACCGCACCCCGGGATCGATGTTCTTGTCGCGGTCGAGCGCGTAATTCCATTCGCGGCGGAAAAATCCCTCGACCCGCGCCTCGGTGTTGCGCGACAGCACCGGCACGAACAGCGAGCACTGGCGGATGTTGTTCTGGATCTTGAGATCGAAGCTGTCGCCGGCCTCGAGCCGGTCGAAATCGAACCATACCGTCAGGCCGGCCTCATCGAGGCCGCTCTTCAGCCGCCGCACCGCATCGATGTCCTCCCGCGCGTAGCTGAGGAATATCGCCCCTTGCGGCATCTCGGCGGCGGGCGGGACCCAGGCGGCGGTGCTTTCGCCCGCGGTCGCCGCAGCGCCGTGGCGGTCCTGCCAGCGCTGCCACAGGGTCTCCACGAACAGCGCGGCGTCACCCTGAAAGATCTGGGTCTGCGGGCTGAAGTTGCGGAGAAAGGCGACCAGCGCCGGGTCCTTGCCGCTGCGGTCGTCCGCGAGCACCTCGAGGACGTCGCGATCCTTCGACAGGCGCTGGCGCTTGGCGGTGCGCAGGAAAATGCGCACGACCCAATCGGAGAAAGTACCGCCGATGATCAGCAGGTGGTTGCTTTCGAGTTCGCCCAACAGCCGCTGCGGGCACAGGCTCTCGGATTGCAGCGCGGCCAGCCACTCGATCAGGTCGTCGTCGGAGATCGCATAGGATGGCAGCGCCGACAGCCGGCCCATCAGGTAGTAGACGACGGGCCGGGGCAGCTCGCGCTTGGCGCCCGGCAGGTCGTGTACGTCGTTCGGCGCATAGGCGAGCGCCTGGGTGCGCGGCTCGCCGCCAAAACGCACCTGGTTGATCGCGGTCTCGAGCAGCGGGTCGAAGGCGGTCGTGACGAACAGGTTGAAATGGCGGATCTCGGCCAGCTGGCGCAGGACGGGCGGGGGCGTGAAGCGGGCCTCGTTCAGGATGCCCTGGATCGCCGGATAGAGCTTCTGCCGTAGCCGGCTGCGCCGCAGGTAGGTCGAGGTGACCTCGTTCAATGTCGGCTCGGGCGGCAGGTCGTCGCGCGGCAGCGACAGGCGCGTAATCAGGCGATCGGCGACATAGGCGTCGACCGACATCGGCCGCCCGTCCGTATCGATCTTGTAGGAAGCCGGGCCGATGATCGGGACGACAATGCCGGCCTCGATATAGGCCAGCAGATCCTCCCACAGGCTCTCGTCCCACATGGGTTCGCTGATCGTCGCGACCGCGGCCGGCGGGGCCATCGATGCGCCTCCGTTGCGACTGTTCGAGCTATTCTATAACCGATGCACCCAACTCATACCCGTGCTGCGCGACCCCGGGCGTTCCACTCGGGCAGCTTCTTGACTCGCATCGTCGCCTGATCGACCGTACGCTGGTTGCACAATGGGTTGCAAAACCTTGTTGCAACGGCGGCGGTGCGGGCGGGAAACGCGGTCGGCGCAGCGGCGGACCGCGACACAGGAGGAGCGAGGATGGCGTTCGAGTTCGGCATGTTCCACGAGTTCCAGCGTACCGCAGGGATGAGCGAGGAGGAGGCCTTCGCGACCTCCTTCGAGCAGGTCGACGCCGCCGAGCGCTGGGGCCTCGATGCGATGTGGCTGGCCGAGATCCATCTCGCGCCGGAACGGTCGGTGCTCTCGGCGCCGCTGACCATGGCGAGCGCAATTGCCGCGCGCACCAAGCGCATGAAGATCGGCACCGCGGTGCAGGTATTGCCGCTGTGCCATCCGCTGCGCCTTGCCGAAGAAGCGGCGACGGTCGATCAGCTTAGTCATGGCCGGCTGATCTTCGGGGTCGGGCGCAGCGGCTTTCCGCGCACCTACGAAGCCTACGGCGTGCCCTATGGCGAAAGCCGCGACCGCTTCGCCGAGACGCTGGAGATCCTGAAGCGGGCCTGGACCGAGCCGGCGCTTTCCTATTCCGGCAAGTATTACAGCTTTGACAACGTCAAAGTGACGCCGAAGCCGTACCAGAAGCCGTGGCCCGAAATCCGCATCGCCGCCAACAGCGCCGACACCTTCCCCGCCATCGCCAAGCTCGGCCATGCCGTGTTCGTCGCAGTGCGCCTCGGCACGCTTGAGGAGCTGGAGCCCAACATCACCGCCTACCGCAACGCCTGGAAGGAAGCCGGCCATCCCGGCGAGGGCAAGGTGTTCCTGCGCGCCCCGGTCTATGTCGCCGAAACCGACGAGCAGGCGCGCGCCGAGCCCGAGGAAAGCATCATGTACTTCTATCGCTACCTCGGCGAGCGGCTGGTCGACTCGGCCTCCCGCGCCGGGGTGCGCGCCGCCGACGAGCGCACCCGGCGCGGCGACCGGCTGCAGCACATAACCTATGAGGAGGCATTGCGCGACAAGATCATCGTCGGCTCGCCCGCACGGGTGACCGACCGCCTGCTCGATCTGCGCGAAAAGCTCGGCCTCGACGGCATCCTGTGCGAGATGAATTGCGGCACCAAGATCCCGCATCAGCAGGTCATGAAATCGCTGCAGCTGCTGTGCGAGAAGGTGATGCCGCGGTTCAACTGAGCGCGGCAGCGAGATAGGAGGACGAAGATGAACTTCGACACCTTCAAGGCGTCGCTGTCCGGCGCCTCGCCGCCGGCCGGGGTCAGCGCCGCGGCGCAGGCGTTGTGGTGGCAGGCCAAAGGCGACTGGCACCGCGCCCATCGCTGCGCCCAGGCCCAGGGCGACCAGCAGGGCGCCTGGGCGCATGCCCATCTGCACCGGGTCGAGGGCGACCAGTCGAACGCCGGGGGCTGGTACCGCCGCGCCGGCAAGAACCCTTCGACCGCCTCGCTCGACGAGGAGTGGGAGACGATCGCGCGCGCCCTGCTCGCGGGCTGACGTCGAGCCCGGACAAGCCCGGGCGTTTTGCCCCCGGGTCTTAACCGGAACTGATTTTCGAAACGACCCGCGTCGGGAATTGGCATCCGGCCTGTTTCCGGCGCCGGCGCGCGCGGTATGCTGACCCGGACCTTGCTCGGGAGCGCGCAAATGAGTCGCCAGAAATTGCCGGTCGACAGCGTCGCGGAAGCCTATCTTGCGCTGCTCGCCGCGCGCGGCGTCGAGTACCTGATCGCCAACGCCGGCACCGATTTCGCGCCGATCGTCGAAGCCTACGCCAAGCTGGCGCGCACCGGCGTGGCGGCTCCGCAGCCCCTGCTGGCGACGCATGAGAACCTGGCGTTCTCGATGGCGCATGGCTACGCCATCGCCTCCGGCCGGGTGCCCGCGGTCATGGTGCATGTCAGCGTCGGCACCGCCAATGCGCTGTGCGGCGTCTTCAACGCGGCGCGCGAGTTTGTACCGATCCTGTTCACGGCGGGTCGCTCGCCATTGACCGAGGAGGGCCTGCTCGGCGCCCGCGACACCTACATCCACTGGGCGCAGGAGATGTTCGACCAGGCCGGCATGCTGCGCGAGATGGTCAAATGGGAATACGAGCTGCGCAACGGCTTGCAGCTCGAAACCGTGATCGACCGCGCGCTGACGCTGGCGACGAGCCCGCCCGGCGGGCCGGTGTACCTGTCATTGCCGCGCGAGGTGCTGGCCGAGCCCCTGCCCGATTTCTCGTATGACTCCCCGGCCCGGCGCGCCGCCGCGTCGCCGCCCGCTCCGGACGAGGCGGCAATCGCGGCCGCCGCCAGGCTGCTCGCCGGCGCGGAACACCCGCTGATCATTACTGCCAGCGCCGGCCGCGACCCGGCTGAGGTACCGGCGCTGGCCGAGTTCGCCGAGCGCTTCGCGGTGCCGGTCGTCGAGTATCGGCAGCGCCATCTGGCATTGCCGGCCGATCATCCCTGTCATCTCGGCTACGACCCGACGCCCGATCTCGACGAAGCCGACGCGATCATCGTCCTCGAATGCGACGTGCCGTGGACGCCGGTCCGCAAGGCGCCGCGCCCGGACTGCCCCGTCATCCATATCGGTCTCGATCCGCTGTTCTCGCGTTATCCGATCCGCGGCTTCGCCTGCGATGTCGCGATCACCGGCGCGCCGCGGCTGGTCCTGCCTCGGCTTGGCGCGGCACTCCGGGCATCCGGAGCCGCCGATAACGCGAGCTCACGGCGCGAACGCCTCACGGTGCGACGCGAGGCGCTGCATGCCGGCTGGCGCAAGGCGCGCGACGCGGCGGCGGCGCAGCAGCCGATCAACCCGGCCTGGGTCAGCGCCTGCCTCGCGAAGGCCCGCGCCGAAGACGCGATCCTGGTCAACGAGTACACGCTGATGCCGGAGCATTGCCCCTCGACCCGCCCCGGCAGCTATTTCGGGTCGAGCCCGGCGGCCGGGCTCGGCTGGGGCGCCGGCGCGGCGCTCGGCGTCAAGCTCGCCCAGCCGCAGCGCCAGGTCATCGCGATCCTCGGCGACGGCTCCTATATCTTCTCGAACCCGGTCGCGGTCCACCATGCCTCGGCGATGCATCGGCTGCCGGTGCTGTTCGTCGTCGTCAACAACGCGATGTGGGGGGCGGTGCGCCGCGCCACGCTCGGCGTCTACCCGCAGGGCGAGGCGGCGCGCAGCAACAAGCCCCCCTTTATCGATCTCGACGATTTGCCGGCGTTCGAACAGGTCTGCGCCGCCTCCGGCGGTCATGGCGAGCGCGTCGAGGACCCGGCCGAACTGCCCGCAGCGCTGCGCCGCGCATTGCACGCCGTCACCGTCGAGGGGCGCCAGGCTCTGGTCAACGTGATCTGCCGAGGAGGCGGCGGCGGCTGAGATCGACGGTCGAAGCATCGCCCGAGACCGGGCGGATGCTGACGCAAGCGCTTATGGCCCTGCCGGCCCCGGCGCTGGGCGGGCTGGCGGCGGTGTTCATCCTTGGAGGCGTCGTCAAAGGAGTCGTCGGGATTGGGCTGCCGCTTGTCCTGGTGCCGTTGACGACGCAGTTTCTCGATGTGCCGGCTGCGGTTGCGCTGCTGACGGTGCCGATGATCGCGACCAATATCGGCCAGGGGCTGGAAGGCGGTCATACGCCGGCGGCGATCCGTCGGCTGCTGCCGATACTGGGACCGCTCGTGGTCGGGGCCCTGATCGGGGTGCATCTGCTGATCAGCATCGACCGGCGGCTGTTGAGCGGCGTTCTCGGTGTCGTATTCGTCGGATTGGCGATGCTGTTGCTGTTTCGGCCGCGGGTTCGCCTGGCTCGGCGCAGCGAAAGGTGGGCCGGGCCGATGGTCGGGCTCGGCGCCGGAATCCTCGGGGGCATGTCGGCGATGTTCGGACCCCCTCTGATCGTTTATCTGATCGGGGTCGGCACCGAACCCGACGCCTTCGTCAAATACATGGCGCTTCTCGCGTTGACCGCGAGTTTGACCCTGCTCGTGGCGCTGGGAGGCGCCGGCTCGCTGTCGACGACCGACCTGTTGGTCTCGGCCGGCGCGATCATCCCGATCCAGCTCGGGATGCCGGCGGGGCGCTGGCTGCGGCGGCGCATACGACCCGATTTGTTCCGCCGCGGGGTGCTCGTGGTGCTCGCCCTCGGCGGCCTCGACATGCTCCGCCGCGCCTGGTTTTGAGGGCCGCTCCCAACGCGGGCATGGGCTGTTCCCGCTGCCGCCGCTGGGCTGGGGTCAGGACTTAATTAGGCAGTCTTTCCGGCGGCGGGCCTTTTCCAGCCGAGCCAATCGCAAACCGCCTGGCCCATGACCAGCTCCTTGTCGTGGCCCTGCAGCCACGGCAGTTCCTCGGTGAACATCGTCACGCATTCGCGGTAGGAGCACGGCATCCGGGTGATGTCGGTGCCCCAGAAGCAGCGTTGCGGTCCGAAAGCGTCGAAGATCTGCCTGAGATAGCCGTGGATGTTCTTGTAGGGATACGGGTCGCTCGAATAGCTCGGCGCCCCCGACATCTTGACCGCAACATTGGGCAGCTTGGCCAAGGCCAGCATCTGCGGCAGATCGGCGAAAGCGGCGGCATCCTTGACGCCGCCTCCGCCGCCGGCACGGCCGAGATGGTCGATATGCAGCTTGAGGCCGGGATGGCTTTCGGCGATTTTGCCGAACTCGGTCATATGGCCGCCCGCGAGCAGGCCGACCGGCAGCTTTTCGCGTTCGCACGCCGCCCAGAACCAATCGAGCGAGCCGTCGCTCCACCAGCTTTTCTGCTCCGGCTGGTTGAACGTGAAGCGGAAGCCGAGCATCCCCGGGCGCTGCCGCCAGTTCCTGACGATGTTTTCGCGATCCGGGCTCTTCAGGTCGAAATGCCCGAGGATGCAGAACTTGTCCGGATGGGCGCGCACCGCTTCGACCGCCTGCTCGTTGACCTTTTCGCCGAGCGTGCTGGGCGGATGGAGAACCGCCGCATCGACCCCGGCCTCGGCCATCTCCTTGAGCGCGTCATCCACCGAATAGGTCGGGATCTGCCGGTGGTGCGCCGACATCCTGGCGTTTTCCCAGATGTGGATCTGCGAATCGACGATCTGCATCGCGTCTCTCTCCCCGGGTTGGACCCCCGCCTCGACGGCTCGAACATGAGGCTACGCCCGATCGCGCCGGTGCGGAAGCACGCCGCTCGCCGGCTTGACCGCTACTCCGCGAGGCGCCAACGTCGCCCAAAACAGTCGCGAAAGGCGGCCCGAGGAGAGCAGCGAATGCCGCAGACGAGAGCCGACGAATTGCTGTCGTATTCGACCGGGCGCGGCTCAATCGCCGCTCGGGCAATATGACCCTTGCCGACCAGGTGATCGGCCATGTTGCGCAGTTCAAGTCGGATGTCGAAGCGCGCGGCCGCACCTTCGACCCGATGACGGTCGCGATCGCCCGCGCGGTCCATTTCGCCGACACCGCCGACGATCTCGTCGCCGCGCTGGAACGCCGCTTTCAGGGCCACATGCGCATCAACCGCTTGGCGCAGCGCCCCGGCGTCGATACCCGCGAGCGCTTCGGCCGCGAGGACGAGGCCGAAATCCGCCATATCTGCGACGATACCGCGCTGTTCGGCACCCCCGACCGGATCGCCCGCAAGCTCGAAAAATTGCGCGATGGCGGCGTCGAATACGTGATCGTCAATTTCGGCGGTTCGCGCGACAACATCCGCCGCTTCGCCCCCGACATCATGCCGGCCTTCACCGGGACCCGGCCGAAGCCGGTCGCCATCGCCGCCAAGTAGGCAACCCGCTCCTATTTGCCGGCGCCGATCTGCTTGGCGACCTCGTCTTCGGTGCCGGGGCATTTGGGGTGGCCGAAGCCCGACGAACTTTTGCCGTTCGGCCCGATGTCGTAGATGATCTGGTCGGTGTTGGGTCCGCCGCCCGGCATCTTGTCGAGCCCGAGCGCATGCCGCACGCGCCAGGCGACATTGTGGTCGGCGCAGGATGTGTCGCCGCTGATTCCGATCCCGCCGATGATGGCCTTGCCGTCGTAGAGGCCGAGCCCGCCGCCGAACACGACACCGCCGCCGAGAGCCTTGCCGTCCAGCGGGTCGGAACTGCTGCCGAAATTGCCGGGGTCGCCGCCATAGAGTGCCGCGGTGTTCGGAGGGTTGGTGCCGATGATGCTGTACAGTGGACCCCCGGGCTGCGCCCCGGCATAGAGGTTGGCGGTAGACAGCGCGAACTGGTCGAGGCTGAAGCCGTTCGCGGTGGCGGCTTTCTCGGCGGCAATCGCACGGCTTCCGGGCCACTGATCGCCGGCGTGCTGGCCGCTGAAGGTGACGGAGCAGATGAGACCGTCCCGCGTGACCACAGCCGCCCATTCGTTGTTGTCGAGCCCGCCATTGCTCGGCCCGCCGCTGGGCTTGACGCTGGCCTTCAGCGCCTGGGTCAGTTGGTCGTGGGTGACCGGGCAATTGGCCGCCTGCGCCGCTCCCGCGACGGCAATGGCGACGGCCGCTCCGAGCGTCAGATTGGCGGCGATCCGCGTGGCGCTGGTCGATGCAGAGGGCATCCGATGCTCCTGTTGTGTTCTCGGCGCCTTTACGGACGGCGGCGCCGCGCCGTGGTTCCACCCGCAAGCCGCTTTATTTCCGCCCTGCCGGTATCCGCGGTTGAGGGGAAAGCAGCTTCCCCTTTCGCGCCCGCTTTGCCAGTCTGTGAGCGCATTAGCGTGAGGGCGGCATGAAGCCGGAAATCGTCGTGATCGGCCCGATGTATCCGCCCACCCAGGCCCGCCTCGAAGAGCTTTTTACCGTTCGCCGGCTCTGGGAGGCAGCGGATCGGGACGCTTTCCTGCATGAACTGCGCGACCGCATCCGCGCCATCGCGGTGTATGCGTTGCATGGCTGCACGGCGGCGGTGATCGAGGCGTTGCCGCGGTTGGAAATCATTGCCTGCATGGGGATCGGGGTCGATGCAATCGACCTAGCCTGCGCCCGGGCGCACGGCGTGCACGTCACCAATACCCCGGATGTCGTGACCGACGACACCGCAGATGCCGCGATGGCGCTGCTGCTCGCCACCGAGCGGCGGGTAGCCGAAGGCGACCGGTTCGTGCGCCGCGGCGCCTGGCTCGATGGCGAACTGCCGTTCGGCCGCAAGGTCACCGGCCGCCGGCTCGGGATTCTCGGTCTCGGCCGCATCGGCCGGGCGATCGCCAAACGCGCTGCCGGCTTCGATATGGAGATCGCGTATTCCGGACCGCGCCCCAAGGCGCAGGCTCCTTATCGCTACTTTGCCGACCCGGTCGCGCTCGCCGAATGGAGCGACATCCTCGCGGTTGCCTGCCCCGGTGGCGAGGCCACCCGCGGCCTGGTGAGTCGTACCGTGCTGGAAGCGCTGGGACCGGAAGGGACGCTCGTCAACATCGCGCGCGGCTCCGTGGTCGACGAACCCGCTCTGATCGAGGCGTTGCGTGCGGGCCGGCTCGGCGCGGCCGGGCTCGATGTTTACGCCAATGAGCCGCGCGTGCCGGCGCCGCTGCTTACCATGGACAATGTGGTGCTGCTGCCGCACACCGGCAGCGCCACGCATCAGACCCGGCGAGCCATGGGCGAGTTGATGGTCGATAACCTGCTGGCGCATTTCGCCGGCAAGCCGCTGCCCACCCCGGTTCCCTAGGCGGGTGCACAATTTTCCCCGGGGGACGATCGATCCGCCCGTCCCGCGCCATCGCCTCGCGATCCAGCAGAGCCTCAGCATCCGCGGCAAGGGTTGCCGACCGCGCGGCACCGGTTCATGCTGCGTTAAGGCTAAAACAGGGAGCCGGCATGAGCGTTTTGCCAGACGGCGGCTTGGTCGCGGTAGTCAAGCGCGACTGCCCGACTTGCGTGCTGACCGTGCCGGTGCTGGGCGAACTGGCGCAGCGCGCCAGCCTGCGGGTCTACACTCAGGACGACCCGAGCTTCCCCGAAACGATCCCCGAGCGCATTGACGACACCGGCCTCGAGATCTCGCACCGCTTGAAGGTCGAGGTGGTGCCGACGTTGATCCGGATTGAAAACGGACGCGAGATCGATCGTACTTATGGCTGGGACCGTAACGACTGGGAACGCGTGGCGGGACTTGCCGACCTGGGCTTGGGGCTGCCGCAATCACGGCCGGGCTGCGGCGCCAAGAACGTCGAGCCGGGAGTCATCGAGCGGCTGAAAATCCGGTTCAACGAGACCGGGATCAAATCCCGCCGCATCGCGATCGGCTGGGACGAGGACGAGCAGGAAGCAATGTACGAGCGCGGCTGGTCGGATGGCCTGCCGCTGGTGCCGCCGACCGAGGAGCGCGTCCTCAAGATGCTCGATGGCACCGCACGCGACCCGCAGGAAGTCATCGGCCTGATACCGCCGGCGCTGCAGCCGGCGACGGTCGAAAAGATTGCGGTCAACGCGGTGATGGCCGGGTGCAAGCCCGAATACCTGCCCGTCGTGCTCGCCGCGGTGGAGGCGGTGCTCGAAGAAGGATTTGCGATGCACGGCGTGCTCGCGACGACGATGTTCGTCGGCCCGGTCGTGGTCGTGAACGGGCCGATCCGCCGCCGCATCGGCATGAACGCCAAGGGCAATGTGCTGGGCCAGGGCAATCGCGCCAATGCCGCGATCGGGCGGGCCTTGCAGCTGGTCATCCGCAATGTCGGCGGCGGTCGGCCCCAGGAGGTCGATCGCGCGACGCTCGGCAACCCGGGCAAATACACCTATTGCTTTGCCGAGGACGAGGAAGGCTCGTGTTGGGAGCCGCTCTCCGTCGAACGCGGCGTTCGGCCCGGGCAATCCGCCGTCACGGTGTTTGCCGGGTTCGGGCTGCAAGGCATGGTCGATCAGAAATCGCGCCAACCGGAGAGCCTGGCGCGCAGTTTTGCCGAGTCGCTGAAGGCGATCCATAACGTCAAGCTGGCCCCGTCCTGCGACGCCTTGCTGGTGATCTGCCCGGAGCATGAGCGCACCTTCCGCAACGCCGGATGGTCGAAGGCGCGGCTGTACGAAGAGCTCTACAAGCTGTGCGAGATCCCCGGCGAGGAATTGGTCGCCGGTGCCAAGGGAATCGCCGAGGGCGGACCGCCTTCGCTCGCCGGCAACAGCGTCAACAAGTTTCGGCCCGGCGGATTGATGATCGTACGCGCCGGCGGCGGCGCGGGGATGTTTTCCGGCATCATCGGGGGCTGGTCGCAAGGCGGGCCTCGCGGCAGCATTCCGATAACCAGGGAGGTGCGAAATTGACCGTACTGCTTGATCCCACGTCGGAGCAAAGTCCGACGATCCGGCCGCGCCTGCCGCGGCCGGAAAGGCTCGACGGGCTGACCGTCGGTATTCTCGACATCGCCAAGGCGCGCGGCGACGTGTTCCTGAAGCGGCTCGGGGAGCGGCTCGGCGAACGCGGCGTCGCGTTCAAGCATTTCGCCAAGCCGACCAATACAAGGCCGGCGCCGCTGCCGCTGCGGCAGCAGATCGCGACCGAAGTCGATCTCGTCATCGAGGGGTTGAGCGACTGAGGGTCCTGCATATCGTGCTGTACGCATGACATGGCGGACCTTGAGGCGCGTGGCATTCCGACGGTTGGCGTTGCGACGACCGAGTTTATCCAGGGGGCGCAGGCGCAGGCTCGCGCGCTCGGGACAGATCCGGCGCTGGTGTTCATCCCTCATCCGGTGCAGGACCGCACCGATGACGAATTGCGGGCACTGGCAGACGAATATTTCGACGCGATCGTGAAACTGCTGGTGCGTTAGAGCGCGTCCGCTCCAGTGGAAGCTCCGGGCTGAGCGTCATGGCCGGGCTTGATCCGGCCCTGACGCCGCTCCGGCGCGACGGCAAGACCCGCGGACATCGAGAAGCTCGAGCAAGCTCGGGATCGGACGGGGCGCGGCGTCGGACCGCGCCGCCGCGCCTGATTTGATCGGCTCGATTGCGGGAGTCGCTGACGCTTGCCGTCGATCGTGAATGTGGTGCTGACCGGGACCGCGGTGGCGCTGTTCTGGACCGCGATCGGCTGGCCGATCGCACGCCGCCTCGCACCTGCGGCGGTTGCCGGCGCGATCGCGCCGGCATTGGGATGGGGGGTCTTCAGCGCGGCCGCAATGCCGGTGCTGCTGCTCTGCGGCCTTACCCGGGCGACAGCGGTAGGAGTGTGCAGCGCTGCACTGGCGGTCAGCCTGGCCTGCACTTTCGCCGGACGGCGGCCTTCAGCGGCGGCGAAGCCGACGGGCGTCGGCATTCTAGGCTGGGGCTTTGCCGCCGCCTTTGTTCTGGCGACGGCGCCGGCGCTCGCGATCCTGCCGAAACACGTCGTCGATGGTGTGATCCTGGCGCCGACGATGTTCGACCATTCCAAGGTCGCAATGGTCGACGATATCGCGCGGCTCGGCCTGCCGCCGGGCAATTCGTTTTTCGGCGAAGGCGGCGGCCCGTCGCGGCTGGCGTATTACTACCTCTGGCATTTCGACGCCGCGGTGACCTCTCTGGTGCTGGGGGCAAGCGGGTGGGAATCCGACGCCGCCCTGACCTGGTTCACCTCCTTTGCCTCGCTCGGCGTGATGATGGGGCTTGCCGTATGGCTGGGCGGCCGCCGCGCCGCCGCGCTGTGGGTCGTGGCGATCAGCTTGTCCGGCTCGTTGCGGCCGGCGCTGTCCTTTTTGCTCGGCGAAGAAGGCCTCGCGGAATGGCTGTCGCCGGAGGCGGATTTGCAGAGCTGGATGCCGCAGGCGACCTGGGTGCCGCAGCATCTTGCGTCGGCGACTTGCGTGCTGCTCGCGGTCTGGCTGATTTGCGGGCTGACCGATCGCAGCGGGTGGCTCGCGGTCCCGGTGCTGGGGCTGCTCGTCGCCGCCGGCTTCGGCAGCTCTGCCTGGGTCGGCGGCATCACCTTCGCGGCCGCCGCGGTCCCGATCGGGCTGGTGAAGCTGATCCTGCTGCGACCGGCCGATCGGCGGCGCTTCCTGGCCAGGACCGCGCTCGCCGCCGCGCTCGCCTTGGCGTTCTCAATGCCGATGCTGCGCGAGGAATATGCCGCCGCGGCGGCGCGCGGGATCGGCCTGCCGATTGCGCTGCGCCCAATGGCAATGCTCGGCTCGGCCGTGCCGTCCGGCTTGCGCCCGGTCCTCAGCCTGCCGGCTTACTGGCTGGGCTTTCTCGTCGTCGAATTTCCCGCGATCTACTTGCCGGGAGTCGCGGCGCTGACGCAGACACTGAGGATCCGTGCGACTGACCCCGAGCACAGGCTGATCTCCACCGACTTCGCCCTGCTCGCTCTCGTCAGCCTGATGGTCGGTTGGCTGTTCGTCAGCACGATCGCGAACAACGACCTCGGCTGGCGCGCCGTTCTGCCCGGCGTGATGGTGCTGACTGTCTTCGCAGGCGCGGGCTTTGCCCGCTGGTTCAAGATTCGCCCGGGGATCGCCGCCGCCGCGGCAGTTGCGATGCTGCTGGCGGGTTTGCCGGACGGGTTCGCGTTCCTGCGTCAAAGCGTTGAAGGGAAACCGACCGCTTCGGCGGCGGCTTTCGCGGCGGCGCCAGCCCTGTGGCAGGCGGTGCGCCGGCATGCAGCGCCGGACGAGCGGGTCGGCAACAACCCGCTGTTCCTGTCGGACATGGTCGCGTGGCCCGTCAACATCTCCTGGGCGCTGCTGTCCAACCGGCGGTCATGCTTTGCCGGCTGGGCGCTGGCAAAGGCCTATGTCGCGCTACCCGGCGCCGAGATCGATCGGCTGGAACGGTTGTTCGAGCGGGTCTTCGCCGGCGACGGGTCCGCGGCGGAGATCCACGACCTGGCCGCACGATATGGCTGCCGTGTCATCGTTGAGGTGCCGAGCGACGGCGTTTGGCTGCGCGATGAATTCGCCCTCAGCCCCGATTATCATCTCGTCGAAGAGCAACCCGGAAGCTGGCGCATCTACCGCGCCACTGCCGGCGCCGTATCAGCCGGAGGGTCGTGAGCCGGCGGGCTCACCCCGCCGCCCGCCCGGCCTCTCGCTCGAGGGCATCGCGACACGCAGGAAGGTGGCAATGATGCGGAATCCGGCGCGGAGCGATCCCGACAGCGATCCCGCGACCTTCGACTGGCCGCCGTAGCGGCGGCGGTACGGCATCGGCAGTTCGAGGATGCGCAGCCGTAGCCGCGCCGCCTTCATCTGCATCTCGATGTTCCAGCCATAGGTCATCTCGCGCATCTCGAGGCGCTCGAGACAACCGCGCCGGATCGCGCGATAGGCGCACATGTCGCTGTAGCGCACGCGGTAAAGCGCGCCGATTGCGAGCCCGGCGAGGCCGCCGGCCGCGATCTGGTGCCAGCTCATCGACCCCGGCTCGCGGACGCCGCGGGTGCGGGAGGCGATCACGAAATCCCGCGCGCCGTCGCGGATCGGCGCGACCAGCTGGGCAACCAGATCGCCGCGATCGGCGCCGTCGCCGTCCATGAAGACAATGATGCCGCAGCCTGCCGAGGCCGCCGCAGCGCCGGCGGCGCAGGCCCGGCCATAGCCGCGCCCGTCGGGAACCACGACGCGGGCTCCGGCGGCGCGCGCCGCCTCGGGGGTGCCGTCGGTGCTGCCGCTGTCCGCGACGATGATTTCATCGACGACGGCGCGCGGAATTTCCCTGATCACGCGGCCGATCGCGGCGACCTCGTTCAGCGTCGGGATGACGACCGCGACGCCTAGAGGCTCCATCGCAAGCCGCAATTCTGGCAAGGCGCTGGCGGCGCATCGCCGACAAGCTTCGTCCGGAAGGCGTGGTAGGCGTCGCCGTTCCAGATCTCGCGCAAGGTCTGCTGCGTCGCATCGCCCAGCGTATAGTTCTCGTAGCCGCGCGACGAAAACGGCGCGATGCAGCAGGGCAGCGCGCGGCCATGGGCGGTGAAGTACATCAGCGACCACGGCCGGCGGCAGGTCGACCACGGCGACGCATCGCGCTCGCGCCTGAGGCTGAGCCCCGGCTCGGTCGCGCCGGAGGCATCGATCGTCACGCCCAGCGTGCGGCCCAGCGCCTGCGCCGCGGCGATCGCGGCCTCTTCCTCGGCCTGGGTTTTTTCGAACAGCGAGGAATCGGCCCGCGCCAGGCCGCGCCCGAGATCGTCGAAGACAAGCCGTTGCAGATGCACTTCGCCGACGCCGATGCGGGCGGCCAGGCGCACGAATTCCGGCAGCTGATCGACGGTCTCCTTGAGACCGGTCAGCCACAGCGAGACCGCCGGGGTCGTTGCGCCGATGCGCCGTTGCAGGGCGGTGAATTCGCCGACGTTGCGGACGATCCGGTCGAACATGTCCTTGCCGCGCACCTGCAGGAAGCTCGCCGCTTCCGCCGCATCGAGCGAGACGCGCAGTTCGTCGAGCCCGGTATCGATCAGCTCCTGGCGCTTGCGCGGCGCCAGCAGGGTACCATTGGTGTTGAACAGCACGTAGATGCCGCGGTCCTTCAGGTACCGGATCATCCGCGGCAAATTTTTGACCAGCATCGGCTCGCCGACGCCGTGCAGCACCGCACGCGCCAGCCCCGGCGCCTGATCGACGATCGAGGTGAACAATTCCCAGCGCATATCCGCCGGCGGCTCGAGATCCTCGAAGGTCCGCGGGCAGGTCTCGCACAGCAGATTGCAGCGGTTGGTGACCTCGAAATAGATACAGACGGGCGGGGCCTCGGCGACGGCCGAACGCCTGTCGCCGACCGCTTCGAAATAGCGCTTCGAGACGGCGATGTTGCCAGCCGGCATCAAGGGCTCCTTTGCGGCAGCGCGGGTGCGGTTCCGGTTGATAGCGCAGGCTTGCGAGCGGGCGGCGGGTCAAGCATGCCGAGCCGCGCCAGGCAAGCCGCAGTCGCCGGCGCTGGGTAACAGCGCCATCGACCGCTCTCCATGGCTCTTCTGCCAGCCTCGGTCAAATCGGCGGCCAGCCGCCTCAATGCGCTCGGCTCATCGACATCGTACCATGCGGGCAATTCGACCATTTCGAGCCCTAGCTGCGCCGCCCGCACCCCGGTCTGCGCCGCGACGCGGGAGGTGCTCCAATCGATATCCTCGAACAGATGGGCATGTGGCATCTTCATGCCGATCAGATAATAGCCGCCGTCTTCGGCCGGGCCGAGCACGACCCGGTCGTCATCGGCGGCGAGCGCGCGCGCGGCTTGCCGCAACAGATCGGTCGGCAAATTCGGGCTGTCGGCGTTCAGCAGGCACACCGCCGGGTGTCCCCGGCCGAACAGCGCCGTTGCCGCATTCAGCAAGGACCGCCCGAAGCCGCGCACGCCGGCCGGATGATCGCCGGTTGCGTCCGCGAGGATCAGGCCGGTGCCGGGCGCAAGCAGCCCGTCGAACAACCGCTCGGCCCCGGCCGGAGCGTAGGCGACGTAACCGCTGATCGCGGCGTCTTGCGATGCGAGCCGGATGTTCTCGGTGACGTCGCGCAGAAAGCTCGCGCTGAGCGCCATCGCCGCGTCGGCTGTCAGCGGCGGTACCAGCCGCGTCTTGACCTGGCCCGGGCGCGGCGCCTTGGCCATGACCGCGATGGCGCAGCCGCCCTGTCGCGTCGCCTCTGGCATCACGACCCGCCAAACCAGTTGTAGCCGCGGTCCTCCCAGAAGCCGCCGGGGAACCGGTTGGTCACGAAGATGGTCGTGACCCATTTCGGGTTCTTGTAGCCGAGCTTGGTCGGGATGCGCACCTTGAATGGATAGCCGAACTTGGCGGGCAGAGTCTGGTCGGCGAATTTGACCGCCATGATCGTCTGCGGGTGCAGCGCCGAAGCCATATCGATGCTGCCGGAATAGCCGTCAGCGCAGTGGAAACCGACATACTTGGCGGTGATGTCGGCGCCGACCCGCCGGAGAAAGTCGCCAAGCCGCGGCCCGCTCCACTTGCCGATCATGCTCCACCCCTCGACGCAGACGTGGCGGGTGATCTGGCTCTGCTGCGGCAATTGCTGGATCTGTTCGACCGTCCAGGAACGCTTGTCGGCGATCAGGCCGGACAGCTCCAGCCGGTAGTCGGCGGCCGAGAGCTGCGGCGCCTCGGCAACCGGAAAGAAGGCATTGTAGCGGAAGTCGCGAACGACGTCGCTTTCGCGATAGGTCGGAGCGAGCCTCTGATGGCCGAACAGGAACGCCTGCGCCAGGTCGTTCCATCGCGACATCCCGCGCAAGACCTGCTGCACCCGGTCCTGGTCGGTAATGTCGCAGCCGGTCAGCAAAGTCAGCGCGCCGATGCTCAAGCTCTGGCCCAGAAACAGGCGCCGCTCGATGCCGGAGACCAGCCGCCTGTCGAGGCTCGCGCGCGTCACTGCGCCGCTCCGTTCCGCGTATGCGGCGCGTGTGAGGCGCGGCCAAAAACCATTGCGACCAGCGTTTTCGGCACCAGGATCGTCAGCGCGATATGGACGACGAGGAAGCCGACGATCGCCGCCATCCCGAGGAAATGAACCACCCGGGCGAACTCGTAGCCGCCACACAGCCAGGTCAATTCCTGGAGCTGCACCGGCTTCCAGATGCCGAGGCCGGACAGGATCGTCACCAGGATCGCCCCCAGCACGCCCCAGTAGAATACTTTCTGCACCGCATTATATTCGCCGAGCCGGTGGTCGAGCTTGAGACGGGCCGCCGCAGAGATGTCGTGCAGGAAGGCCCGCGGGCCGATTGGCAGGAAGTCGCGGCGGAAATGACCCGAGGCGACCCCGACGACCAGGTAAGCCGACAGGTTCACTACCAGCACCCACATCGCGGCGAAATGCCAGGCGAGCGCGTTGGCGAGCCCATCCTCGCCGTTGAGGGCCTCGGTCACGGTGAAATCGCCGCCAAGCGTCAGGTAGTCCGGAAAGCCGAAATCGAGCGGCAGCGCCGGATAATAATTGTAGATGCGCCAGCCGCTGCCGATCATGACGAGGATCGCCAGCGCATTGATCCAGTGCATCAGGCGCCGGCTGAGCGGGTGCAGCTGGACGGCGCGCGGGTGCCGCGGAACGCGCACAGGCGCCTGCTCCCGGGCGTGCGCGGTCATGGCAATACCTCCAGGCCGGCATCCAGCCCGCGCGCCCGAACGTCGGGACGGCGGAGGAAATCGAGGAATTTTGCTGCGTTCGGGCTCATCGCCCGCGCGGTTTGCGCCGCCCAGTAAACGGTGGGCGGGTCCGCGTCGGGCAAAGTGTCCGTGACGGTGAAATCCCGGTGCAGCGCCGCGTCGCTGGCGTAAAGGACCGCAAGTTCAACCCCGCCCTCGCTCAGCAGGAAAGCCGCGTCGGCGGTATCGACGACGCCGATCGACTTGGCGCTGACCGCGGCCCACATGCCGACGGCGCGCAGCGCACGCTCGCCGTCTTTTCCCGTCTGCGCGACCCCCGGATCGACGATCGCGACCGGCGCCCTGCCGGCGATGGCGGCCAGATCGAACGCGGCCGGGGGCGAACGGGCCCGGGCCTTGCGAAGCTCGCCGGTCAGCGCGGCTACCACCAGATGATTGCGCCAGAGCCGCAGCAGGGTCTCCCCGTTGATCAGATCTTGCCCGGCCGCGCTCGCGGCCGCGGCATCCCCTTCGCCGATCATGACGTCGTCGCGGGCGTGACGAGCGAGCTGCTGCAGATTCGCCCAAGTCGGGGCTGCGAACACCCGGAGCGGGATGCCGGTCTCCTTTCGCCATTGCGCCCCGAGATCGACGATGAGTACGCGCAAGGTCGGTTCGCAAAAGACGACGACATCGGGCGCCACCGGATAATCGGCGCGCGCGGTTGCCGCCGTTGCTGCCGTGCACAGCGCCGCGATCGTCAGCAGAACGCGCATCCCGCTTAGCCCGCGGCCTGCAGCCGATGCAGCCCGGCCGCCATCGCGGCGAGCCCCGCCGCAAAATCGCTGCGGCCGAAGCCGATGCGGAAGCGGTCGGTGGGCGTCGGCAGCAGCTCGGATCGATAGACGCTGGCCGGAAGCAGCATGATTCCGTACTCCCGGATCAGCCGGTCGCACATCGCTTCGACCCCTTCGGCGTGGCGATAGCGCGGATAGCCGACGACCCCGCCGTCCGGAAGGTGCCAGTCGAGAAACTCGCCGTGCACGACAAGAAATTGCGCCAGCAGATCGAGATTGTGAATCGCGATGCGGCGGTTGCGATCGAGCAATCGGTCGCCGGCCTTCAGCGCGATTTGCGCCAGAACCTCGCTCGGACCCGCGTTGCATATCGAGAGATAGGTCCTGACCCGCTCGATTCGCCGCATCGCCTCGGGGCTGCGGCAGGCGATCCAGCCGAGGCGCAGGCCGGGCAGACCGTAAGGCTTCGAGACGCCGCCGAGCGAGATACCGCGCTCGTAGACATCGACTGCCGCTGGCAAGCGCAGCGCCGAATCGCGCTCGATCAGTCGGTAAACCTCGTCGCTGAACAGCCATATTCCGCGCCGGCGACAGAATTCGACGAGCCGATCGAAGCGGTCGCGCTCGAGAATCTTGCCGGTCGGGTTGTTGGGAAAGTTGATCGAGATCAGTCGCGTATTCGGACGGACCGCGGCAGCCAGAGCATCGATGTCGAGAGACCAGCCGCGAGCCGGATCGAGAGCGATGCCGGTCACCGCGCAGATATCGGCGGGAATAGTCTCCGCCGACTGATAATTGGGCACCACCACGATCGCATGATCGCCGCCATCCAGCAGCGCGTGCATCGCGGTGAAAATGCCCTCTTGGGCGCCGGCGAAGCATCGCACCGAGCCGGCGTCGACCGTCTCGTAACCGCGGGCGATGGTTTCGCGCAGCCAGACCGCGCCGCGCGGATCGGCATAGCTGAGCCGCAGTGTCTCCCAGCGGCGCCGATCCTCCGGATCCGCCAGTTCGAGAAGTTCAGTGAGGCCGACAGTTTCCGAGTCGGATGCGGCAAGCTGATGGCGCGCCGCCGGCTGCCACCGTGCAAAATAATTCTCAAGCGCAAATTCACGCATCACGGATCCCGAGCGCAGGGCTGGATTGGCGGCGCGATATCGTGATCGCGGCGTTAACGATGCTGGCCTGCTTGTTTCGATATCTCAGCGCTGTCCGGCAGGGCAACCGTCTTAACGCAACCAAGCGCCGAACGAACTGCGACAAAACCAGCGCCACGATACCGGGTCCGCGGTTTGCAATCGGGCCGGGGAGCGGGCCGGCCCCTGCCCGGTCAGACCCCATGCGAACGCGTTTCGGTGCGCTTCGTCGCATCGCGCATCGGACTCGAACGCCGCGGCTGTGGCGATCAGGAAAGGCGTGCGGCACAACCCACAACGGTGCAATGCGCCGTTCTATTCAAAACCAGTCCATCCCCGGTCGCTTATCGGCCGCCTCGCACCCGCATTGCCGGAACCAAGAAATTGCCCGCGATCAGCTTGAGGCGCTCGTCCTCGCTGCCGAGACAAACCTCGCGCAGTCTGTGGATCGCGGCACCCGCGGCGGTCTTGTCCCAGAACCAGTCGCCGAGCTGGCGGCTCGATGGTCTGGCATTTCCCGCGGCGCCGGCTTCGAGGTAGCAGGCCTTCAGATCGTCGACCGCAAAGCGGAGCATCAAGGGCGCCGAGAACCCGTCGCGCGGGCTTTTCGGGGCGCGGCCGTTCAGCCAATCGGCGACATAGCGAGCGCAATCGCGAATCGACAGCCCGCTCAGGCCGATCATGGTGCGGCCGTTCTGCGCCGCCCAGAGTCGGTGAGCATCCTCTATTTGCAGGATCTCCGACTGCAACCGGGCGACGAGCGTCTCGAGCGGGCCGTTGCCGCCCGCGTCGGCGACCAGAGGCGGGCACCACCCGGGGTCGGCTTGCGCCCGCGGATCGTCATCCGGGAAATCCTCGATGATTACAGGCCCGCTGTCGCGCTCGAGCATTTGCAACGCCATCAGCAGAACCCGCCTCTGGAACGCGGCGTCGTCGGGCGGGCCGAACGGCCGCCCGAGCTCGAACGGGACCCAAAGAGCACGCGGCGGCTTCGTATTCTCGGTTTGCGCCCGAATGAGACTGATCGCGACCGTCGCGATGCCTTCTTCCTCGAGATAATGCCCGAGCGCGCTCACGGCGCGCGTGCAGAGCGGTCAAACGGGGGCGAGAATGACGGCATCGACCTTGTCGTTCTTGAGCCGGCCTGCGAGTTCGCGCGCATGCGACTCCATCTGCGTCGGGTCGCTCGCGCCCATGAAGGAGTAATGCGTCGCGGCCACAGAACCGATCACCCCATCGGCGGCCATCTCTGTCAGCCGGTCCAACGGGAACACGACGTTGCGATCTTGCTGTGCGCCGGTGCGGTCGAAGTTGACCGAGATGTGACTGATCAGCAGCTCTCCGGCTTCAGTGTCGGTCGGGATGGCCCGGTAATCGGCGTCTCGGCCGCGAAAGGGGTCGTCGCCGCGAACCACGAGACCGGCGGAGGACACGATGGCGACCCGGCGACGCGACAGCTCAGGCCCGGTCACCCACGGCCTCGTCTCGAATTCGGGGCATTCAAGCTCGGCCAGGCGTCTGGCCTGGGTGGGCGGCAGATCGCTCAGTCGCGTCATGTATTTCTCCTTGATCCGACGCGCGCCGGCGGCTCGGGCTGGGTCCGGCCACGAAAGCCCCTTGTCGACATCATCGCTGTCGACATCATCGCCGACCGCGGCTCCGGATTCAGACCGGTGGGTGGCTGGCGCGCGGCCGCTAATCGCGCCGGTAGGGGTAGCAGCGCGCGCGTTCCAGGGTGATCCCAAAATGGTGCGCGAGGGCGCGGATCGCCTCGCCTTGCTGCGGGTAGGGATCGGCATTGGCCGGTCCGACCAGGATCGGCCGAAACGAGCGGTCGTCGCGACCGCCCGGAGGCAGCATGGCGGTGGCGAGCGGATTGCCGTCGTCGTCGCGCAATGTGAGAAACAGCGGCATCTCGCGCTGAATATGCGCCTGGAGGCCGATTTCCTGTTCGAAATACACCTTTGACAAGGGCTGGAAGGTCTGCGCCGCCTTCTCGCGTTCCTTGCGGAAATATTTCTCGACGGCATGCCGCATCGAATCGGATTCGGCAACCGCCTCCGCTTCGGTCTCGATGCGAAACCAGGTCTTCCCGCCAGCGGCGTCGCAGACGTACTTCATGCTTCCTCCAGCGCTTTGTCGCGAACCGGCTGCATCTCGGTTCGCCCCGGCCCCGCGTCCAGGACTCTTTGGCGGAGCAAAGTCCGCTGCAGGGCCCGAGTCAACCCCAAGAAAAGGCGCTGGTCCAGGATGCCTCCCGGTCCGATACCGCCTCGCAAAATGCGTTGCAGCCAGCCGCGGGCCGGCTCGCGGTTCCCGCCCGATCTCTCAAAAACCCGCGCAAATGCGGTCTTTTTTAGACGAAAATCGAGAACAGATGCGCGGCATGCGGATTGAAGCGTGAGGCGGGCAACCGCAGCATGGGAGATCCCCGATGAACTTCGTGAAACGAGCCGAGCCAGGTGCCGCCGCCGATCTGTCGAGCCTGGGTGATGATGGGGCGGCGCCGCGCCGGATCGATGGCCCACGCTCGTGGCTGGCCGAGTTTGTCTGCGCGCCCTTCCGCGACGTCGACGATCGGGTGCGCATCAAGCGCCGCTAGACCCTCACACCTTTTGCGGCCGACCGGCGAGATCCGGCGGCGGGTGTTGTGGCGGCGCGAGCGGAAGCTCCGCCGCCACAGCCGCCGCCTCCGGTTCGGTCCATTCGCGCCACAGCGAGATCAGTGCCGCCATGACCGCCGGGCCCACGAACAGCCCGAGGAATCCGAGGCTCTGCAACCCCCCGAGAATGCCGAGCAATACCCATAAAAAGGGCAGCCGGGCGGCGCCGCCGATCAGGAACGGACGGATGAAATGATCGGCAATGAACACCACCACGAAGCCCGCCCCTACCACCACGGCGGCGGCGCCGGCGCTCCCTTGTGCCAGCAGGATCAGGGCCGCGGCGCAGAAGATCACGGGTGCCCCGAACGGGACGACCGCGAGCACGCCGGTCAATGCGCCGATCAGAACCGGATGCGCCAGGCCAGCGGCGAAATAGACGATGCCGAGAACGACGCCTTCCGCCAAGCCGACGAGAACCAGCCCGTTCACGGTTCCGTGCACGGCCGAAATCATGTGGAGCGCAATCTGTTCGCCGCGAACGCCGATCACACGGTCGCTGAGCCGCCGCAATTTCCCGGCGAAGCTGGCGCCGTCGCGAAACAGAAAAAACAGGGTCAGCAGCGTAAAGCCGAACAGCGCAAGCCGATGCACGACCTCGCCGCCATACTCGCGCGCCGATTCGGCCAGGCTGCGGGTATCCATGCGGCCGAGCATCTCGCGGCTGACGGTTGGGTCACTCAGGTTCGTTCGCCACCAATCGGCGAGCGTGTGGCCGACGCCGGGAAGATCAGGGACCCAGTCCGGCACCGGGATGCCGCTGCGCCGCGCCTCGGCCAGCAGCTCGACGAGAAGGTGCATCTCGTGCGCCAATGCGATGGCCAGATAGACGAACGGGACCACAAAGGCGAGAGCGACGAGTGCGGTCAGCAACAGCGAGGCGAGCACCCGCTTGCTTTGGGTGGGCAGGGCGCCAACAAGCCGGCGGTAGAGCGGCCATAAGGCAATAGCAAAAATCGCGGCCCAGACGAGTGCCGCTAGGAACTCGTGCAGGATCCACAACCCGATCAGTACCAAAACCAGGGCCAGCGCGATGCGGCCGACGCGCTGTGCGATCGGCGGCGAGCCGGGCCCGCTCTGGCCGTGTTCCAGGTCGGGGTTCATCGCGGGTTCCTCGCATTCGAGCAATCCGACTCTAACCGAAGCGGCGGGGGAAGGCAGGACCGTTGTTGCCGAAAGCTCATGTCACTGTCCCCGGATCGCCGAAAACACCGGGGCGGTCGCGTTTGACCGACGCAGCTCGACCATATTCGTCGCGAGGCCTGCACGGGCCACCGCCGGGGCATTGCCCCGCCGTCGCGCTCGCGGCGTCCCCGCGGCGGCGGCGACGCCGGCAGTGCATGCTCACTCGCATGCGATTATCCGGTGCAACACCGCGGTGCGCTTGCCGCCTCCTCGCCCCTCGATTACCTTACCGGACTGCCGCTGGCCGCGCTGAGGCCTGGCGCGAAAGGAGGGACTCGATGGTCCATACGCTCGATGAGTTCTCGGCCGCCTGTCACCGCATTCTCGCCGCCGACCCGGGTCCGGAGGGGCGCAAGCAGGTGTGCTCGCTGGTCCAGGAAGTCTGCGCCGACGAGGAATTCGTCGCCAAGAATCTCGGCGATGACGTGCCCGAACGCAAGATCCTGTTCGAGGATCCCGAGCTCGGCTTCTGCATTCTCGGCCATGTCAATCATGGCGCCCGGGAAAGCAAGCCGCATGACCACGGTCCGAGCTGGGCGATCTACGGTCAGGCCCGCGGCGAAACTGTGATGACCGATTGGGCGCTCGCCGCGGCGCCCGGGGAAGGCAAGCCGGGCAAGGCGCGCGCGGTGCGCAGCTACACGCTGAAGCCGGGCATGGCCCATCTCTACAACGAAGGCGACCTGCACTCGCCGCGGCGCGACGGTCCGACCCGCTTGATCCGCATCGAGGGCCAGAATCTCGACAAGGTCCGTCGGATGCCTTTCGAACCGGTTTGATATAGCCGGGGTGGCGGTTGGCGCTCGATCGAGCGCGGACCGGTCTTGTCAACAAAGAAAGAGGGCGCTCCGACGAGCGCCCTCTTTCTTTCGGCGATCGCAACCGGCGCCTGAGGCCGGCATGCCTTCAGCAGTACTGGGCCACCTCGCTGGCTTGCTCTTTCCGTCGCGCCCGCGAGGCGGCATCAGCCCCCGGGTGCCGGTTCGACAGGAGTTTCGTCACCCGCGGACCTAAGCCCGCGGGTGACTACCCGAGAAGCAAGCGCTTTGACCGAAGCCGCTTAGGGGCCCTCGATCACCTCGACACGACGATTCTGCGCTTCGGGCACGCCTTTCGGAGTCGGCACCCGCAGATCGTTCTCGCCGCGGCCGGTGATGACCATTGCGTCCATCGGCACGCCGAATCGGGCCAGCGCTTCTGCCACGTGATGCGCGCGCCGCTCAGAGAGCCGCTGGTTGTAACGATAGGAGCCGGTGGTGTCGGTGTAGCCGGTCACGCGCACCCGCACATTGCCAAGGCTGCGGTAGGCATCGGCCGCCTGACGGACGATTTCCATCCCGGCCGGCGTCACCCACGACCGGTTCCAATCGAAAAAGATGATGTATTCGGCGCGCCCGTGAAACTCTCCGAGGGGCGGCGGACCGCGCTCTGCAAGAGGCGGCGGCGGTGGTGGCGGCGGCGGAACCGGGGCGCAGGCCGCCATCGCTAGAAGTGACACCAGTAACAACGCGCGTTTCATCGGGTCCCTCCGGCAGTTGAGGATCACACGATATAAGAAATCGCGTGGACATACTACAGGGAAGTGCGCTGTTCGCGCGCCGGGCGACACCCTGTCCGGCAACCCCGTCGGAGCATCAGCCCAACTCAATCGGCAACCCCGCTGCGGGCAACTGCGGCAAACCAGTCGTAGGAGGCTTTCGGCACCCGCTTCAAGGTGTCGCGATCGACCTGAACGAGGCCGAAATGCTGCGTGTAGCCAAACGCCCACTCGAAATTGTCGAGAATCGTCCACACGAAATAGCCGTGCAGATTGACCCCTTCGGCCAGGGCGCGGTGGCAGGCCGCGAGATGATCCCGCAGGAAGGCGATGCGCTCGCCGTCTTCGACGCGCCCGGAAGGGCCGACCTCGTCGTGAAACGACGCCCCGTTCTCGGTCACGAACATGGCGGGGTTGCCATAGCGGTCGCGCAGCTCAATCAGCATTTCATAGAGTCCGTCCGGTTCGATCGACCAACCCATGCCGGTCGTCTTGGTCCCGGTCGGCAGCGCGCCCCAATTGCTGCCGACCAGGCCGTCGGGGTCGGCCTTTTGATGCATACGACTGTAGTAGTTGATGCCGAGGAAATCGATCGGTTGAGAGATCGCGGCAAGATCGTCGGGACGCAGCAACGGCGCCAGATCGGCGGCGAGGCGCTCGGGATAGCTGCCGTGAAAGAGCGGATCGAGATAGGCGCGGTTCCACACCGCATCCCACATCCGGGCCGCCTCGGTATTGGCGTCCAGTCCCTCTGCGGGCAAGACCGGTTGGAGGCTCAGCACCGTCCCGAGCTGCAGCTTTCCGCCGCCCGCCTGGCGCAGCGCGGCGAGGGCGCGTCCCTGCGCCAGGTTCTGGTGGTGCATCGCGGCGAACATGTTCTGCCGGCCGCGCAGGCCGGGCGCATGCTCACCCAGCCCATGCCCGATGATCGCGTGCACGTTGGGCTCGTTGAACATCGCCCAGCGGGTGATTCGGTCGCCGAGGCGGCCGGCCATCAATGTCGCGTAATCGACGAAGCGGTCGGCAATGCTCCGTTCGAGCCAGCCGCCGCGGTCCTGCAGCGCCTGCGGCAAGTCCCAATGATAGAGGCAAGCCCACGGTTCGATCCCGGCCTCGAGCAGTGCATCGGCCAGCCGGCTGTAGAAATCGAGCCCGCTCTGCGCGATCTCGCCGGCGCCTTCGGGCAGCACGCGCGGCCATTGGATCGAGAAGCGATAGGCCTTGAGCCCGGCCCCGGCGAGCAGCGCGATGTCCTCAAGAAACCGATGATAATCGTCGCAGGCGATGTCGCCGTTGCTGCCGTCGCGGATCGTGCCGGGGAGGCGGCAGAAGCTGTCCCAGATGCAGTCGGCGCTGCGGTCGCCGCGCCCCTCGATCTGGTAGGCCGAGGTCGAGGTGCCCCACAGGAAATCGCGGGGGAAATGCGGCTTTTGGTCCTCGGCAGCGCGGCTGGCGCGGACGGTTCCGGCGAGCGCCGTAGCCGCCGTCGCCGCCTGCAACAACCGGCGGCGGTTCATCGCGGCTCTGCTCAACCGCCCGCCACGCCTTCCGTATTCACATAAACCGCGTAGAGCGACTGGCTCGCCGCCATGAACAGGCGATTGCGGCGCACCCCGCCAAAGCACACATTGGCGCAGCGCTCCGGCAGGGCGATCCGCCCGATCATGGTGCCGTCGGGGGCAAATACGACGACGCCGTCCAGCTCCGGGCCCATGCCCCAGCCGCACCACAGATTGCCGTCGACATCGCAGCGGAACCCGTCAGGCGAGCCCTGCTCGGCATCGACGAAAACGCGTCCGCGGCCGAGCCGGGCGCCGTCTTCGACGACCTCGAAGACATGGATCTTGCGCGGCCGCGCCACCGACTCGACGATGTACAGCCGGGTTTCGTCCGGCGAGAAGCACAGTCCGTTGGGACCGTTGAGGTCGCCGCTGACAACCGTCGCCCTCCCGGTACGCCCGTCGACGCGATAGACATTGGTCGGCAGCTCGGGCGCGGCCTTGCCGCCTTCATAATTGCTGAGAATCCCGAAAGCCGGGTCGGTGAACCAGATCGAGCCGTCGGATTTGACCACCACGTCGTTCGGCGAGTTCAGCCGCTTGCCCTCGAAGCGGTTGCAGATCACGGTGATCGAGCCGTCATGCTCGGTTCGGGTCACCCGCCGCATCCCGTGCTCGCAGGTGATCAGCCGGCCCTGGCGGTCGCGGGTGTTGCCGTTGGCATAGTTGGAGGGCTTGCGGAAGACGCCGACAGCGCCGCTCTCCTCGTCCCATCTCAGCATCCGATTGTTCGGGATGTCGCTCCACAGCACGACCCTTCCGTCGCCGAACCACACCGGACCCTCGCTCCATCGGCAGCCGGTGTAGAGGCGCTCGACGGCGGCGTTCATCGGCGGCTTGAGGCGGTCGAAGCGCGCATCCAGCGTTACGATGGCCGGGTCGGGATAGGCTTCCGCCGGCTGCCATCGCGGCGGCGCCGGGCCGAATTCGATCGCTGATCCGCCGCTCGCGCTCATGCCGCACCCCTCGTCGTCGGCGAGCCGGGGCTCATCCGCCCAGGCTCCTGGCGAGCGGTACCATGCGGCTTTTGCCGCGAGCGCTCAAGCGCGCGGCCAGGCATCGCTCAAGGTGCGGCGTCTTGGATCAGAACGAGTTGGCGACCTGGGCGAAGAAACCGGTGACCGAGGTGCCGATCTGTTGCGTCACCCCAAAAGCTGCGACCGAGATCAGGATCGCCACGAGGGCGTATTCGATCGCGGTGGCCCCGGACTCGCGGCGCAAAAGTCGCAACAGGGCTGCACGCATCCATCGTCTCCACGGCCGAATAGCCCGGCATGATTGGCCGCAGGGATTGATGATCCGTAAATTCCCGTTGCGCAACTGCGTCAGGGCGGTTCAGATCGCATAAAATGTTCGTAAAGCCTATCTCGTTTTCGCTGCGAATTCTTGCCGGCTTCGCTCGCGAACCTGCGGTCTGCGGACTGTCGGCGGTGGGAATAAGCCTCTGTCTGGGCTGTTGTAGTCGCAGACCTCAACGGCTGCAGCTGGGCTCGTAGATGCTTGCGTCCGCGCGATTCGCGGCGATCCGGCAGCACCTGCCCGCAGCGCGCGGGGCAGCACCGGGCCAACTGCTGACATTTCGGCAGCTACGGTCATCGCCTTCGGCGGGCCTGCGGCAATACGCTGGCGAGCGTTTGCGCTACGCCTGGATATTGCGAGGGTTGCGACAACGACCGGAGGTCCCGATCGCGCCGTCATCCGTATCCCCGCCACGCGTCCCGGCCCCGGGCTCGCCGCCTCCGTCCGTCGCGTTGCCGCCTATGGCAGAGGGCGGTATACCGCCCCGTTACCGACCCCCGGTCCCGGCCGCGCTCGGGATCATTCTGGTGCTGCTCGGGCTGGCGATCGCGGGCGGCGCGGCATGGCTCGCCGTCGCCGAATGGGATTGGCTGTCGCTGCCGCTGGACCGCCGCACCGAGATCGCGCGGACGATCATCGACCGCTGGGAGGGGAGCGGCGCCTATCGCCGCATCGATGCTGAAAACGGCTGGCGTTTCGCAATCCGCCGGTATTGAGCGTCGGCCTGCCCGCAATCGGGCCTTCCGGCTTGTGAAGCGCCGCTGATCCCTCCTAGAGTCGAGCGTCAGGTTCGCTGCCGAGAGAGCCTCGTTCGCGCTCGCTCGGTCCCCAGCTGGGCAACCGGGCGCGGCGCGTGGGTGCGGCACAAGGAGAGAGAAATGCCGGAAGGAAACGACGTTTTCGAGATCATGCGGACGATGCGCGCGATGCGGCGGCTGAAGCCGGACCCCATCCCCGATGACATGATCCGCCAGATCCTGCAGGCCGGACAATACGCCGCCAGCGGCGGCAACACTCAGCGCTGGCGCTTTCTGGTGGTCAAGGACCCCGAGATCAAGAAGGCGGTGCAGGTCTACTACAAACGGGCTTTCGACGAGGTCGTCGGGCCCCGCTATCGCAGCAGCGCGCCGCCGCCGGGGTCCGACCCCGAGCGTTTCAAGCGGCAGCACGCCGCGGTCGAATACCTGACCGACCACTACCACGAAGCCCCGGTATGGATCGTCGCCTGCCTCGAGGATGGCGAAAACCCGACCCGCTCGGCCGGCTCTTCGATCTACCCGGCGGTGCAGAACATGCTGCTGGCGGCGCGCGCCCTCGGTCTGGGCTCAACCCTGACGACACGGCACATCCAATACGAGAAGGAGGTCGATGCCGCGTTCGGTCTGCCGCCGGGGGTCCATTCCTACGCGATCCTGCCGATCGGATATCCGATGGGCCGCTTCGGGCCGGTCGGCCGAGGACCGCTCTCCGACGTGGTGTACGAGGATCGCTGGGGCCAGCCCTATCGCGGCCTCTAGGCCCGTTCGCACCGTAACGGCGCATCCACCACTACAGGAGGTCACGATGCCGAGAATCCCCCCGATCACCGGCAAGTCGGACGTTCCCGCCGAATACCACGGCGTCGTCGATGAGGTGCTGAAGGTTTTCGGCAATGTACGCGGGCCGTTCAGCATGCTGCTCCACAGCCCGAAGCTGGCCGAGAGGATGCTGAAGCTGGTCACCTTCAACCGGGACGAGAGCGTCGTCGAGCCGAAGCTGCGCTCGGTCGCGATCCTGGCCGCGGTGCGCGAGCGCGAGGCGGCCTATGTGTGGGCCGCCCAGGTCGGCGCCGCCCGCCGCGCCGGCGTCTCCGAGCAGATCATCGACGTGCTGCGGGCCAAGGGCGATGCCGGCTCGCTGCCCGACGAAGAACGCCAGATCGTAACCTATGTCCGCCAGCTGATGCGAACCAACCGGGTCGATCAGGCCACCTTCGACGCATTGAAGAACCGCCACGATGCGCAATGGATGGTCGAAATGACCGCGGTCGCGAACTACTTCGCCTTCCTGTCGGGCATCGTCAACGCGTTCGAGGTGGCGGCGCCGCCCGACGGCGACCGGCTGCCGTCGTAAGGCGGCACGAATGCCCTGGGTCGGAACCTGGACCGCCGCGCCGGCCCCGGCCGATGGCGGCGCGTTCAACAACCAGACCTTGCGGCTCGGCGCCCGCGTCAGGCCTCGGCGGCCACGCCGTCAGGGTCCGGCTGTCCAACGCCTACGGCAGGGCGAAACTGGCCGTCGGCGCCGCGCATGTCGCGGTGCGGGCGCCCGGTCCCGGCATCGTGCCGGGCTCCGACCGGAGGCTGACCTTCTGCGGCAGCGGCGAAACCGCGATCGCGGCCGGAGCGCTGGCGGTCAGCGACCCCGTCGAACTCGAGTTTCCGCCGCTCGCCGATCTGGCAATCAGCCTCTACCTGCCGGGCGACTTGCCGGAGGCCTTCGGGATCACGGGCCGCTATGCGCGCCAGATCAATTACGTGTCGCCGCCCGGCGACTTCGGCGCGGCGGAGACGATGCCGGTCGGCCGCATCACCGACAACTGGTATTTCGCCAGCGCGGTCGAGGTCATGGCCGAAGCCGGGACGGCGGCCGTGGTCGCCCTCGGCGATTCCTTGACGGATGCCAACATCTCGACGCTCGACGCCCATTGCCGCTGGCCGGACCAGCTTGCTCGCCGCCTCGCGGCGCGGCGGCGGGACCGCGAGTCCGGCAGCCGCCCGGTAGCGGTCATGAACCAGGGATTGGGAGGCAACCGTATCCTGCACGATCTGCGCGGCGACAGCGGATTGCGCCGTTTCGATCGGGACGTGCTTGCACAACCCGGCGTCACTCATGCGATCGTGATGCTCGGAACCAACGACATCCGCAACCGCCTCGGCCGTCCCGAGGAGGTGGTCAGCGCCGAGGCGATGATTGCCGGCCTGCACCAGCTTGCGCTGCGCGGCCAGGCGCACGGCATCAAGATGATCGGGGGCACCCTGACACCGTTCGAGAATGAGACCTTCTTTCCCGGCGCGTGGACGCCGCAGGGCGAGGACAAGCGTCAGGCGGTCAATGCCTGGATCCGCGACCGCGGCGTCTTCGACGCGGTCGTCGATTTCGACCAGGCGCTGCGCGACCCGAGCCACCCGGCCCGGATGCTGCCGGTCTATGATTGCGGCGATCATCTGCATCCGAGTGATGCCGGCTATCAGCGTATGGGCGACGTCATCGACCTCGCGCTGTTCGACTGATGGCGGCAAGATCGGCGCCGCCGGCAGGTCGGCGCGGCGATGCTCGGAACCGGCCGCGGCGGGAGTGTTAACCTTGCAGGGCTTCGACGGAGGGCAGCATGGCAGCGCAAGAGGGTAGGCAGAACGCGGCAGCGGCGGCGGCCGAAGCCGCGAAGGATCAGGCCGGACGCGTCATAGAGCAGGGTCGCGACATCGCCGCGAGCGCGATCCAGCAGGGCACCGAGCACGCCCGCCAGGCCGGCGAGGCCGCCCGCACCGCCGCCACCGCCGGCGCCAAGGCCGCGACCCAATCGGGATCGGCCTTTGCCGAAGGGGTCGAGGACATCGCCCAGGCTTGGTCGACCTATGCCGGCGAGGTCATGCGCCGCACCACCGAGGCCAGCCGCTCGATGCTGCAGACCCGCAGCCCGGCCGACATGCTCAGCATCCAGGCCGAGCTGATGCGGTCGCACCTCGAGGCGTTCCTGAGCCACAGCAGCCGGGTCGCCGAGATCACAAGCCGCATGGCGATGCGCTCGCTGAACGCGATCACCACCGCCGGCAAGGAGACGACGGGCGGCGGCCGCGGCGGCTGACGCCGCTTCCCGCCGCGCCAACGGCGTGGTCG